>FWPV01001226.1_pt1 | contig 72822 bp, 61 predicted proteins | sample 2228371 | NCBI WGS metagenome assembly FWPV01 (sample SAMEA103939776, study PRJEB20133) | metagenome
TGATGGTGTTTTTTTCACATGATAACATGAATTTTCAGTCATTTTGGTAGTATTGCACTGGGAAATGTCCGAACTTATGTCCTAAGATCAGGTTAATTGTCATTGACACTTGATCAATACTAATGTATAATAGGCTTTAATCAAGCAATTGTATGAAATAGGATTATCAAAAATTTCAGATAAAGGAGTTTCTTATGGCTAAACTAGCGATTAATGGTGGAGAAAAAGCAGTTACGAAACCCTTGGGGAAAAGGTGGCCAATATGGGATGAAACAGAAGAAAAGGCTTTATTGGAGGTGCTACACAGTGGTCGTTGGTGGGGAGGTGGAGAAGGCTCAAAGGTATGGGAGTTTGAAAATGTGTTTGCTGAATATCACGATGCCAAGTATGGAATTGCTACAAATTCAGGAACACAAGCGCTAATAAATGCTCTAAAAGGTGTAAATGTTGAACCAGGGGATGAGGTAATAACTCCTGCTTTGACGTTCTTTGCATCTGCTACTTGTGCATTATTTATCAATGCGATCCCTGTTTTTGCAGATGTTGATCCCAATTCATACAATATTAGCCCAAAGGCAATAGAATCTGCTATTACTGATAGAACGAAAGCGATCATAGTTGTCCATAATGGAGGATATCCTGCGGATATGGATGAAATAATGAAAATTTCCAATAAATACAATATCCCAGTAATAGAGGATTGCGCTCACGCACATGGATCAGAATGGCGGGGAACCAGGGTAGGGGCGATCGGACATATTGGGGCATTTAGCTTGATGGCAGGTAAGTCAATTGCTGGCGGAGAAGGCGGAATCGTGCTGACCAATTATGAAAATCTCAGAGAAAATATTTATGCCTATATGGATATGGGACGTTGGACTGAAAGACCAGATAAATCAATAAGACTCCCTATGACTTCAAATTTCAGAATGCCAGAATTTACAGCTGCGGTGCTATTATCTCAGATGTCTCGCTTTGATGAACAGGTACAAACCAGAGAACGCAACTTTTCATATCTCGCAGAAGGATTGAAAACTATTGATGGTATTGAACCATTTGAACGTGATCCAAGAGTGACAAGATGGAGTATCTATTATTGGAATTTCAAATATGTCCAAGAAAAATTTGATGATATTCCAAGAGATAAATTCCTTCAAGCGATAAATGCGGAAGGCGTCCCTATGGGGCTTGGAGCTCATGGTGCTCCCGTTTACAGGAATCCTCTGTTTCAGTCGATCACTGCGGGAAATACCTGGCCAATTAAATGTCCCACATACGACAAACCATTGGATTATACAAAAGTATATTGTCCTGAGGCAGAACGAATATTTAAAACTGAATCTTTGAGCATAAGTCATCCCATCTTTCTTGGCGATAGAGAAGATATGGATCTGATCATCGAAGCAATAAAGAAGGTGCGATCAAATACAGACGAACTTAGATAATAAGGGCAAGCCTGAAAGGAAAAAATATATGAGAATATGCGTGTTTATATTCTTATTGATGCTTGCGACAACTGTATGTATGGGATATGTTTCTCCTGCAATTGATTTTTTTATGCAAGAAAGCCAGTATGATACTTTTCTCAGGGACTACTTTCAATTTAATGAGCCAAAATCCCTTTGGATAGATTATAACTATCTTAAATGGCTTGATAACGATAAAGATGCAAATGACTATTCCGATTATTTACATATAGAGATGTCTTTGCCAACATATAATTCCGATCATCTTTCGGTTGATATCCCATTTGTTTTTACTAGATTGCCTATTTGGGCTGAAAATGATAAATATAAATTCGGTGATAGTGCAAATATTTTATCAGTGCCAATTATGATCAGATTAGCTATAACTGACAATGTCAGATCGTTATTTGGCATTGAATATAATATAAAAGGCGATTCAGAGACATTTAACAAGCCTGAAGGGAAAATGGTATGTATACCTAAGATCGTGCTATCTTATAATCTTTTAGAAAAGCTTAATATTATGCTCGGCGGACGATTGGAACGATATTATTATGACACTAAAGAGGCGAAATTCGCGTTTGAGCTAGATGATAGGCTTCATTTTATACCTATAGGTATGATAAACTGGCATCCATCGGATAGATTCTTGCTTTTACTAGGCGTTCCATACTCAGGCATTTCCTTAAAAATTTTTGATAAGATGAGGACAGAAGCACGCTTTTCTTTATCGCAAAAAACAGAAATAGCTATGAGGTTGAAACCTGTTGAAAAGATAAATGTCTCATTGAGATTTATTAAATCGCCATATCTTGAAATTCCCGTTGAAATATCTGCACTTGCCTTTGGACTTTCAGATGATAGAGTTTTACATGGGAGATTTTCAAATACAAGACAAAATATGGTAATTGAAATAGGCAGGGAGCTTAACCCCGCTGCATTGGCTTCAGTCGGATTTAGATATTCACCAAAAAGCGATCTTACCCTCACAACGGGCGAAAATGAGTATGAGTTGGACTGTAAGCCTAGTTTTGCAGTCGGAGTAAGGTTTAATGTTGATATTAAGGCATTGCTACAAATGGAATGATAAAGGTGTAACCGATGTCACTAGTCAGAATGGAAAATCTAACGAAATATTATGGAGCTGAACTTATTCTTGATAGTATAAATTGGCGAATATCAGCTGACGATAGGATCGGTCTTATCGGCAATAATGGGTCTGGAAAGACTACACTGTTTAAGATAATTGTCGGTGAAATAAAGGATTTCAGGGGACTGTGCGAACGGGCTAAACGTGCGAGGATCGGTTATCTCAAACAAGAACCAGATTTTATCTCTGAATTGAAACTTAGAGACGCTATACGGAGATCAGCCTTTGAACATATACAAGATTTGGAAAAACAAATGGAATATCTTACGCAAAGGATGTCTGAAGTGGAAGATGAGGAAGAACAAGCAGAGATATTGGATCAATATGCGAGAGTTCAAGAAAAATATGAGGCTTACGGAGGTTATGATTATGAACATAGGATAGATAACGTTCTCGCTGGAATGGGATTTAAGACAAGCGATTTTAATTTACCAGTTAGATTTCTCAGTGGAGGACAAAAAGGTAGGGCTGCGATCGCCAAACTATTGCTAGAAGAACCTGATCTCCTGTTGCTTGATGAACCAACAAATCACCTTGATATTGAAGCTACCGAATGGCTAGAGGAATTTATAAAAACTGAGTATCGTGGTGCGTTTGTCGTTGTATCACATGATAGATATTTTCTTGATAAAGTTGTTACCAAAATAGCAGAATTAAGAAATAATAAGATCAAAGAATATAATGGAAATTATACAAAATATTTGTTTCTTAGAGAGCGAGAACTCCTTGTCCAACAAAGAGAATATGAACAACAGCAAGAAGAAATAGAACACAACCTAGATTTTTATAGACGTTATCATGCGGGGCAAAGAGGTAGAGAAGCACGGGGAAGAATGAAATTACTGGAACGAATGGAACTAATAGAGAAGCCACAGGGCGATGATAAGAAGATAAAACTCAACTTTACCACAGATATCAGGGGCGGGGATGATGTCTTGCAATTGAGAAATGTCAGTAAAACGTATGATAATAAAACACTTTTTCACAATCTTAGTATGGATTTATACCGTAAAGATAGGCTTGGGATAATAGGTCCAAATGGTGTTGGAAAGACAACTCTCCTTCGTATGATTATGGGAGAAGAGAAGCCAACAACAGGGACTGTTTGGCTTGGATACAATCTGAGGATCGGCTATTATGATCAAGAGCTATCTGGACTTAATAAAGAAAATACAGTCCTTGATGAGATATGGCAGTTGATCCCAAAAGGAGACCCTGGAGAGGTGCGATCTTATCTGGGAAGATTTCTTTTCAGTGGCGACGATGTTTTCAAGCGAATAGGTGATCTCAGTGGAGGAGAGCAAAGCAGAGTCGCTCTGGCAAAACTGTTATTGCAGAATGCAAACTTCTTGATACTTGACGAACCTACTAATCATTTGGACATAAATTCAAAAGAGGTTTTGGAAGAAGCCTTAACGGACTTTCCCGCAACAATGATAATTGTTTCGCACGATAGATATTTTCTTGACAAGATCGTAAATAAAATATTATTTATGGAAAGAGATAAAACGCATCTTTGGGTGGGCAACTATACGGATTATCAACAGTATCTTCTGGAGAAAAAGGCACAAGAAATAGCAAGGGCAGCGGAAGAACGCAAAAGGATTGCAGAGGAAAAGAAAAGGGCAGCAATAGAGGCACAAAGACAGTTAAGACAGGCAGAAAAAGATAAAAAGAAAAAGAAGAAAAAGGCTCCACCTAAAAGATGGATAGGGGCTTAGTGAGCTAATGAGTCAATAAAGATATTGATAGCATTTTATTTGTGGCTTTTAGAATAGACACGGGATCAAGAAAATATTCCCGTTTCAGTGCTTGGCATTATACCTTAGTTGCAAGGTTAATGTCCTTGATTAACCTAAACATAGGAGGCTAAATAATGGATAAAGTGCGTTTTGGTATCGTCGGAACAGGCGGTATGGGATCAGGTCACATCAATACGATTCAAAAAGTTGAGGAAGCACAATTGACTGCTGTTTGTGACGTTGACGAATCTGCTGTCAAGGGACATGCGGAAAAGCTTGGCATCCAAGCCTTTACTGACTATAAAGAGCTTATTGATAGCGGTCTAGTGGATGCAGTTATCGTTGCAACTCCACATTATTATCATCCGCCTGTTGCCATCTATGCAATGAAAAAAGGTAAAGCAGTCCTCTCTGAAAAACCAATGGCTGTTACAGTTAAAGCTGGCGATGAAATGATAAAAACCGCTAAAAAGATGAAAGTGCCGTTTACAATAATGTATCAATCCAGAGCATCTGGCATTTATAGAACAGCACATAAACTCATCGAGGACGGAAGATTGGGCGAGATATACCGAACTTGCTTATTTGCAAGCGGATTTCGTAGTCAAGCATATTATAACTCAGCAGAGTGGCGAGGAACTTGGAAAGGGGAAGGCGGAGGTGTCCTAATCAACCAAGCCCCACACGATATTGATATATTTACTTGGCTAGCAGGGCTTCCGTCAAAAGTCATAGCAAGAACAGGCACCAGAAGGCATATAATGGAATGTGAGGATGAGGCATCTGCTATGCTAGAATATCCAAACGGTGCCATCGGATTTATGCACGCATCAACAGTTGAGGCACCGGGGACAAGTATGATAGAAATTTGCGGTGAAAAAGGTAAATTGACGATTTACAACGGCAAATTGACCTTTAACGAACTTGAAATGCCAATACAGCAATTTAATGATACAACTACGAATATGTGGGGAAGCCCAAAATCAACACATGTAGAAGTGCCAATTGAGCAAAGAGAAGGTGGACATATAGCTATTATCCGAAATCTTGCAAGGCATATTTTATATGGGGAACCTCTATTGATGCCCGGCGAAGAAGGGATCAACAGCTTGGAGTTGATAAACGCAGTTATCCTATCAGGTAACAAAGGTAAACCCGTCCGTATTCCAGTGAACAGGGAAGAATACGAAGAATTCATCAAAGAGATGAAGAAAACCACAAAGCCAAAGTCATCGTTGATGAAACAAAGAGTTACAGACCCTCAACACGTTAAATAAATGATCTTAAAAACATTTCATACGATAAAGGCAACCGCTATGGTTGCCAAATAATCCTATTTTGTAATATCTGACAAAGAATTATTTTTTCTTGCTCCCTAATTGATTTCAGATATGGATAGTAACAATCAAATCTTTGATAAAATCTATTGCTTATTCGGTGCAGAAGCGTTGCTTGTCCGTCTGGATGCTCTGGAAAAAGAGATACCTGGTGTGATCAAGGCAGAAGATATTGAATGTGTCCATCGTATGAGAGTAGCTTCTCGACGATTACGTAGTGCTTTATCGCTTTTTGAATCGTGTTTTTTGGAAGATAATATTAAAAGATGGAAAAAGCGTATCCGCCGCGTTACACGGACACTTGGCAATGCAAGGGATTTAGATGTCCAAATTGAGTTCATCAAGGACTTCTTAGCTAATATTACTGAATCCCGTTATGTCCCTGGATTAAAACGGATTATTTTGCGATTGCAACAGAAGCGGCAAAAAATGCAAATAAATATTATATCAATGCTTGAAAAACTTCAATCTGATAGGATCATTGAGGAAATAAGATATGCATTAAAAGCGATCTTGAATATTAATCTAATACATAAAGGAGATAAATACACATATCAAGTTTACAATATGGCATATAGAGAAATAAGTTTGCGTATTGACGAACTTCTATTCTATGAAAGATATATTGAAGACCTAAACAGGATCGCTGAGCTCCATCTAATGAGAATATGTGCTAAGAGGCTGAGATACACAATGGAGATTTTTTCATCGCTTTATGACAATAAACTGGAAGAACCTATCAAAACCACTCGGAAAATTCAAGACCTACTAGGTGAAATACATGATTGTTTCGTGTGGATGGAATATCTTGGGCAGTTCTTGGAGGAAGAAAAAAATCGCACATTAGAATATTTTGGCAATACTAGAGCGTTTAATAGATTGAAAGCAGGCATAATCTATTTACAGGAAAATAGGAGAAAGCATCAGGTCAGAAAACATAAGGAATTTCTAAAGTTTTGGGAAGAAACAAAGGCTGATAATATTTGGGAAGGAACGGTCAAGTATATTTATAATCTTTCAGAGAAAGGTGGAGATTATGAAAATAGCATTAATAAGTGATATTCATTCGAATCTTCCGGCTTTGGAAGCAGTGTTGGATGATATTAAAAAACGTGAAGTTGACGCAATATGGAACATGGGCGATATGCTTGGATACGGCGCGTTTCCTGATGAGGTTGTGAGTTTAATAGAAAAAGAGAAGATATTAAGTATAATCGGGAATTATGATCTTAAAGTCCTTAAAGTAAAACAGAAAAGAGACAAATGGAAGAAAGGCGTCCCTCCTGAAAAATGGTTCGCATACAATTGGTCTTATGATAAATTGTCAAAGTCAAGCTTAAATTTCTTAAGCTCTCTTGATGATGAGATAAAGTTTGAGGTTGAAGGGAAAAAAATACTTATTAAGCATAGTCCATCTGATCCTGATGATGAACATCTGACGCCTGATTCCCCAGATGAGAGATTTCGTGAAATAGCTTCAACATCCAACGCTGATATAATAATATTTGGACATTCTCATATACCATTTAAGAAAAAAGTTGATGGAGTGTGGTTCATCAATCCCGGTAGCGTCGGACGTCCGGGAGATGGCGACCCAAAAGCTAGCTATGCGATTATGAATATAAAGCCAAAGTTATTCCGTGTAGATCATTATAGAATAGATTATGACATAGAAAGGGCAGTTTCTGGAATAAGAGAAAGCGGATTACCAGACCTATTTGCGCGTATGATACTTGAAGGATACAGTTTTGATTCTGCAAAGAAAGAAGAGCAAAAACCACAAGAAAACGATGTGATTAAGTCTTCTATCCTTTTGGCTAAAAGTTGTGGATATGACGAAGAGCATTCTGAGCAAGTTACGCGTATCGCACTAAACTTATTTGATGAATTGAAGCCAATACACGAGCTTGGGGAGAAAGAAAGATTCCTGTTACAGAACGCAGGAATCTTACACGATATTGGCTGGATTGAAGGGCAGAATAAGCATCACAAGACAGCATTGAGAATAATATTAGAAGACACATCCCTTTTGTTAGATGACAAACAAAAGTTATTGGTTGGCTCAATTGCACGTTACCATCGCGCAGCGTTACCGAAGAAGAAACATGCACATTTTTCATCTCTTGACCCAGCAGAGCAAAGAATAGTAAAGGTATTGGCTTCAATACTCCGAGTTGCTGATGGGCTTGATAGGACACATAATAGCGTTGTAGAGAGCGTATCATGTGAGATAAGCTTTGATCAGATCATCATAAAATGCAAAGCCATTCGCCCTTCTGAAGCGGATAGACAAGCAGCACTAGATAAAAGCCAACTAATGAAAAAAGTGTTCAAAAGGGATATTTTAATAGAATGGGAAATACAATGAATTAATATCTTCGTGAATTCCGTTCTTAACCAAGCTTGTGCACAATATCGCAATATAATTTTACTCGTTCAACAGTTGTTTCTGGCGTAACAGGGCTTCCTATACTCATTATAAATCGCCCGTTATTTCTGCGACCTGCTTGTATCTGTTTTGATATTTCTGCTATCAGTTCATCTTCACTACACTTGGGCAGAATGTTTATAGCGTCGAGGTTTCCCAAGATCGTGCATCTGTTTTGACAGTGATCCACAACATCGTCAATGTCAATGATGAAGCCCTTTTTGCTCTCTTCGAGAGATATTGCATCTGCACCGACGGCAAAAAGATATTCCCATTTTCCTGCGGGATTACCGCAATAGTAATATATGCTTTTCATACCAAATTTACGTATCTCATCAACAAGTTTTGACACGATCGGGACATTGATCTCTTCAAAAGCCTTTGGACTGATCATATCCGTAAAACATTCCTCAATCCAAATGCCTTTGGCACCAAGCATTGCACACTGTTGGACGCTTCGAATGCTCTGAATAAGGAACTTTTCACAGGCATATTTGACTAGATCAGGCTTTTCTATTATCATAGTCATCATACCTTCAAACCCCCATATACCATAGGTATGCCACAGTGGCGAGCTTACGTGGCATATCGGATAGAGATCAGGAAACTCATTCATCAACAACAAAGCAAGCTCGTTCCGTCCATCTGCAATGCTATCTTTTGGATCAAAGTTCGGCGAAATGTAGATAGCTTCATCTAATTCCTTGAAGCTATCTAACAGTCTTTTTGGACGGTAAGAATGTAATCCGCCAGATTCAGACCAACCCGCGACTGAAGGCTTTGTTATTCTACTTCTTTTGCCTGTGCGTTTATTAGCTTGAAATATGCCATTTTGAGTTATTTCTATAATAATATTATTGCGTTCCCCTTTGGAATAGAAAAATGGTAGATAAAACCAGTCCTGACCCGTCTTGTTGATGACATCACGACGCCATTTCAATTGGTGTTCAATATCTGTTGAATATTGATACCACCAAGGACAATCAGTAAGCTGATCCCAATGGTCGCGGATAAAAATTCCTTCGTAGCAGATTACTGCTGGTATTTCCGAAGTTCCTTTTTCTGAAAGTGCAGACTCGATCTTCTGTTTCCCTGTCATCTGATCAACCTTTTCAGTGAGTTAATTGCTTCTTCAAAAAGTTACCAAAATTGTAAAGTGTCATATATTTAGATCGTCTGAATGATTTAAAATTCAGCATTTTGTTCAATTTGTCTACATTCATCTATAATGTTTAAGGCATTTTCAATTTGATCTTTATTCCCTTCAATTAAGAGCCAAACTGCACCTTCTGCCCCTGCAATGCCTCCACTGGATATTAGATAAGAATTAACCCCTGCAAGAGTTTTAAGCGCTTCAATTTCAGTAACTATTATCCCCGTTACTGGGATCAGGGATGGGGCACTGCCGATATATTCGTCATCCTCTCTGGTCTTCATACTCAGTTCGTTTATATCTTCATAAACGCATTTTTCAAGCCCTACCGGTATTATTAAATGTATTTTTCTTGATACTATCGTTGCTAAAGTGCTTATAGTTCCACCAGTAGGGTGTCCGACTAATATACCACAAACCTTTTGTTGATAATTTATCGCATTAGCACCTTTGATGAATACATCTCCCTTTTTCATCTCAGTAACAGATTCAATAACCGACAAACCCTGAACCAACTGACCATTTCTTAGAACTATGTCAGGTATCGGTCTGCCAGCGATATCAGATTTACTGTTGGAAACGACAGTCCCGGCTGGCATCGGCGGAGAACTCAGTCTAACTTTGGCTCCCTTAGCTGGAAGAATCCGTCCCGCGATGTATCCTGCTCGGTCAATTTTTTCTCCTGTTATTTCTTCAATAACTCTACCGTTTGTGGTGCCTCTGCCGATAGCTATCATACCATCTGTGAAGGCTTTTTTTACGATCTCCATAGATGCAACGCCTTTGGCAATTAATCTCTTTGACTCTGCAACCGTTAACACAACATGAGTTTTCATATTTATACCCTCTCTATTTCAATAAGTTTTAGTCTACGCTCTATAATCTATAACCTTATATACTTAATTTGTCAAATAGAATTTTCAGGTGGGCTATTGAAAAGATCGGGATTGGATTATGTCTTGCATTTTAAGGGCATTTTTAACTGCATGCCCAGCATGACAGTTATTGAAGAAAAGATAAAGCTCATCGGTTATTTCAGAAAGATGCTTGATCTTGGGAAGCCAATCTTTTAGTTCCTGATCAGAATAGAGATAATTATATCTTTGTGCGGAATCTCCACTCCACCATGATTCTTTGTTTCTGCCATGGAATCGGACATATCCTATTTTATTGGTTGCCACAGCTATTGGCGGCAAGAGTCCTGGAAGTTCAGGTTCATCTACCACACAAAAAGAAATATCTATTTGTCTTAGGAAATTAAATGTTGTTTCTTTCAGCCACGAAGAATGACGAAATTCCGCTATCAAAGGAATTTTTGGCATAATTTCTTTGCATTTAATAAGATAATTTCTGTTCTCCTGCGTATTTCTGAATGCCCCCGGAAACTGCAATAAAACACCTTTGAGCCTGTTGGAATCAATCAAGGGACGAATAGCCTCATCAAATTGATCAAAGACCGATCTGTTGTCATTTCTTTCGTGTGTCATTCCACTGTTAGCTTTTACGGTAAAATTGAAGTCTGCTGGCGTTCTATTAACCATATTTTCAAATAGAGAAGGCTTTGGAATAGCATAGTATGTTGAGTTGATCTCAACAATCTTGAAATGCTGAGCGTAAAAGCTTAACATCTCTCCGCTTTTTATCTTTTCTGGATAGAAATTTCCGATCCAATCTTTGAAACTATATCCAGAGGTGCCTATATAAATAATTGCCATTTTTCCGCCTTATTATATTGATAAAATCTCCGCAAGCCTGCAAAGGTTTGTATCAATTTCCTTTTTATTAGTCCAGATCATTTCTAATTCTGTTGTTACCACTTTTCCATTTATTTCGCCTATCATTACGTTTGACACACCATCCAAAAAAAATTCGACCGCGGACAACCCGAGTTTGCTAGCTAATATACGGTCTCGTGCAGTGGGAGCCCCACCACGTTGGATATGTCCAAGTATTGTAACCCGATAATCAAGTCCTGTTTTATCTTTAACTTTCTGTGCAATTTCATAGGAATTACCAAATTCGTCGCCTTCTGCAACAATAACTATGGAGCTATGTTTGCCTCTTTTTCGTCCTTTGACAAGCGTATCACATAGTTTGTCAACATCTGTTTGTGTTTCAGGTATTAAAATAGCCTCTGCACCACCAGCAATGCCAACATCAAGAGCTATAAAACCAGAATTACGTCCCATTACTTCAATAAAAAATATCCTATCGTGCGATGCAGCGGTATCCCTAATTCTATCAACAGCATCAAGGGCTATATTAATTGCGGTATCATATCCTATTGTATAATCTGTGCCGTATATATCGTTATCAATTGTTCCGGGAATTCCAATTACCGGCACCCCGTATTCCCTGTTAAGGTCACTTGCTCCACGATATGTTCCATCTCCGCCTATTGTGATAAGCGCATCAATTTCCCATTTTTTTATATTCTCATAAGCTCTTGCCCTACCTTCTTTGGTTTTAAATTCATCCGATCTAGCTGTTTTTAGGATTGTTCCACCTCGTAGAATTATATTTGATACGGAACCGACATCCATTTCAATCATATCGCCATTTATCAGACCAGCGTATCCTCTGATAATCCCAGTGACCTTAATTCCGTAATAAATTGCAGTTCGCACTATTGCCCTGATACAAGCGTTCATCCCTGGGGAATCTCCTCCGCTTGTTAAGATACCTATTCGCTTGATATTAGACATAGATCACCTCACCTATATTTCTCTAAATAGACCAATAACTTTTCCAAGTATTATAACATCTTTGACAATTATCGGATTCATACTGTGATTTTCTGGTTGAAGCCTTATATAACCAGATTCCTTATAAAATCTCTTCACAGTTGCTTCATCGCCGATTAACGCTACAACGATATCGCCCTGTTCTGCTGTATTCTGTTGTTTTACTATGACATAATCGCCGTCCAAAATGCCTGCGTTGACCATACTATCGCCTTTGATCTTCAAAGCGAATGGCTTTTCTGTCCTAACCATATCACTTGATATTGAAATTATTCTTTCTATATTTTCAGTCGCCAAAAGTGGTTCACCTGCTGCTACTTTTCCAAGAACTGGGATATTTATAACCGGATCAGGAAAATCGCGGTCAATGAAATCTAGTAATTCAATAGCTCTTGGCTTTGTTGGATTTCGCCTAATATATCCTTTTTTTTCTATGGCTAACAGATGATCATAAGCACCTTTTGATGACATCTTAAAATGGCTAGCAATATCACGGACTACAGGAGGATAACCTTTATCCTTTATATAATCTATGATATAGTCTAATATTTCTTTCTGTTTGGTAGTTAATTTCTTACGCATTTCATAGCCCCTACTTTCGTAAATTGTTGATTTATACCTATAATATACTGCACACACGTTAAGATGTCAAGAAAAATCGTGAGATCGCAGAAATTCTCAATGTAATTTTCCAAATGCTTGTGAATACAAACCCATATAGCTATTGAAATGTAGAGGAAAATTCGCACTCATCGTTTTTCTATCAGAAACAGTTTAATCCCTTATACGATGAAGGATTACGGGCGATTTGTCGCAAAACTTCATGAATGCGAATTTGCTCATAGAGATCGCTATAAGTCTCCGTGATATATGGCTCGATTATGTATTAAATTCCTGTCATTGACATTCGTTGAGAATTTCTGTTATTGAAATCCAAACATAAATTCATTGAAATAAAATGCTTGACAAGTAGGTTTTATTTTGTTATAATAATGATTGACTGGTCAGTCATTTTAATATTTATCACTTGGGGGATGTCATAATGTCACGCAAAAAAGATAACGAAAAGCGGAAGAGGATATTAGAATCTGCAATAAAGGTTTTTGCCAAGACAGGATATTCAGATGCAAGGATTCAAGATGTTGCAAAAGAAGCTGGAGTATCTCATGGCACGGTATACATATACTTTAAGAACAAAGATGCGCTATTTATGTCGATATTCCAGGAGATCCTTGGCGAACTTGTCAAGTACATAGGTTCAGAAATTCAAAAAGAGAAAAACGCTGAGGACAAGATAAGAAAGATAATCTCTATGCAACTAGATATAATAGAAGAAAATCCTGATCTGACGAAATTGATCCTCATTGAATTTCCAAGAAGTGGAAATTTCCTTAACGATTCAAACACGAATGTCATATCAAGATATATTGATCTGATCTCAGATGTGCTTAAACAAGGAATTGATGAGGGAATTTTCTCAATGGAAGTGAAGACAGAGATAACTGCTACAATGATCTATGCTGGTATACAAGGAATTGCGACAAGATGGATACTTGACCGCATGGATTATTCGCTTAAAACAATGGAAAAATCAATTGCAGATATACTTTTAAGTGGACTGAAATCTGTCAAGCGTGATATGTGACGTTTTATTGCATTAAAAATAAGGAGATTTAAAAATGGCTATAATAATTGAGGAAGTAAAATACACTCCTGACCCAATGGTAGCTGGCGCAAAGGTTAAAGCTACTGCGAAGATCAAGTCAGATGAAGGCATTGAATCAGTAAAGCTTTATACACCGGATTATAGGTCTTTAGAGGCTTATGATGACGGCACACATGGGGACGATGTTGCAGGCGATGGCATTTACACAATAGAAACAGAAGTCCCACACGATGCCCCTGCTGGCTACTATGACGTGACATTAGTTGTGACGGACAAAAAAGGTAACACAGCTAGAAAGAATGTCCAAATAAGGATCGGCTAAAAACAAAGGATGGAGGGCAAGAAGCATATAAATTGTCCTTCATCCTAAAATTTATCAATTCAAACTTGCCAAATTTGGCTGGTCGTTAGATAAAGTTATTGATTATTTCGGAATTATTGTAGTTTATACTTTTCCAATTTCCTATATATTGTCGCTCTATTAACGCCTAAAAGTTTCGCTGTCTTGTGGATGTTATATCCTGTTGCTTTTAGGGCATTTATGAGTGATAACTTCTCTATCTCACAAAGTGAAAGTATCTCTTGAGTTCGCGAGTCTATGAATGGTATGGTGTTTTCTCCTATCTGTCTAAGAAGTATCTCTTTGGGCAGTGAACTCATTTGAATTTCGTCGGTTTTTTCAGTTTTTACCAAATATTCCGCAGTTTTTTTCAACTCCAATATGTTTCCAGGCCAATCATAATTTTTTAGCAATCTCAGAGCATCTTCGGAAATTCCATTTATTTTCTTATTAAACTTTTTGGATAATATTTTAATAAATTCATTCAATAGGTGTTCGATTATCTTATATTGTCCTCTTATTGAAGGTATTATGATTGGGAATGTTGAAATTCTATAGAAAAGGTCTTTACGGAATTTGCCATCATTGACGTCAGCTTCTAAGTTATGACTAGTTGTCGCAATAATACGCACATCAATCGGGATAGCCGTATGTCCATTGACTCTATATATTTCACTTCCCTGTAAAACCTGTAATAGCCTTGTCTGGATTGGGAGAGGAGTTTCTGCGATCTCTTCAAGTATTATAGAACCACCATAAGCTTGTTCTATTTTTCCAATCTTATGTATTACGAAGTTGCTGCATCTATTTTCACAGCCGAAAAGCTCAATTTCTAATGATTTGAAATCAAGATTGGTACAATTAACGAAAAGCAATTTACCATTTTTCCTTCTGCTATTTTTATGCACCTCTCTTGCAAATTCCCGCTTGAAAGTTCCAGCCTCGCCAATGATCAAAACAGGAATATCAGTAGGAGAAACATTCTGAATCAATGAAAAAACTTTTCCAAAAAGTTTACAATCATCAAATATTATATCAATTACATCAAATTCAGTGGATTCGAATTTAGGCTCTATCATGTTAATATCATCGTATTAGCCGCAGAAAAATCCCCTCAGAAACGTATAATCCAGAAGAAAGGTTGTTAAACAGATTGCATTTTTGTTGAGCAAACATATCAATTTTATAGTAAAATTCTAATATATCATCGCTGAGTTCTTTATCAAAATAAATTGCAACAGAAATTATAAATTGCAATATTGCATTATTTGTGCCAAAATTTGAATCTGAGCAGAAGGCTTATTATATAAGGAAACAATTTGGTTTTTTTATGATAAAGGATTTTGAACTTCATCTTTGAGAATAACCTAATGGATAAAAATGCGACAGTTTGATGTCATTTGCCTAGTTTAATATAATTCTTATACATTAATTTTCCAAATCCCGTCCGAGTCTGTATCTAAATTGTTTCTCCTTGAATTAGGAATAAAACGTAACATAAAATAGTTTTAATAATGTATAGTTTTGATCACTACTTAACCGAAATAATAAAAAAGGACTATGACTAATGGAATGGATCGGCTCAATAATACTGATCGTCTTAACAATTGCGATACTATATCTACGTAACAAATACGGCGGACATTGAGGCGGATGTTGAAAGCCAGTTTGGCGGATTTTATTAATGTGATATGAAAAAATTTCAAAAAATCATCTATAAACTGCTAAAAGCAGGTATTTGTCCTGAGTATTCTGACCCTCATTTCAACATTAAATTGGAATGGAAGAGTATGCCAGATGGTATAGATCCGTCATCAGGTTTACTGACAAGAGAAAGGGCGATCAGAAAGCAATTACAAATTGAAAATTTCTTTCAGATTATAAAAACTTTCGCAAAAAGCGGAACAGTTATAGTTGATTTCGGTTCCGGTTCAGGAAATTTGTCTTTGCCTATGGCTTATCTTTTTCCTGATTGTTATTTTATTCTTGTCGATAGAAATGATATACCAATAAGACTTGGAAAAATAAGGATCAGCGATTCAGGCATCAAAAATATTGATGTATTTAGGGGATATATCAAGGATTTTCACGAGAAATTTGATCTGGGGATCGCTTTACATGCTTGCGGAGAGGCAACTGATTTGGCTCAAATGCAATGCTTGGAAAATAACGCCCCGTATATACTCTGCCCTTGTGACATTGGTTATATTCGCGACAGCTCATTATCTTATCCGAGAAGCTCGATATTTTCAAAAATACTTACACGGCAAGAATACAATACCCTAGCTAAAACAGCTGATTGGACAAGCTGGGATTTTGATGATGATCAGGCAAAGGCTGGGAAACTATGTATGGGATATATTAGCCACGATAGAAACCTGTTCGCAGAAGAATTCTATTATAAAACTTACCTTTTCACTATGCAACCACGAGAAGCCACGCCGAAAAATGATATTATCTGTGGATTTCCAAGAGGGACCTACGATTTAAAAGTCTTCGAAAGAATAAAACTCCATCCATTTTGGGTTGTTAAGCCTGATCAAATTGAATCTTCTTTTTAACCTCTATCCTGAAATGATAGACTTATATAGAATGGACATAGGACTGCTCCTGAATTTTCTTTATTTTATCTCTTTTCATCATTTTTAATATCGTTTCTGTCAAATTGGGCTTAAACCTTTGATATAAATTAAAAAAGCTTTTTTATTCTTGGTAGCACATATCATTTATGATATAATTTAATAGACCTAGTATATGTTAGAATATTTTGTTTATTGTTATACCCCTTGACCTAGAGGTGATAAAAATAAATAATGGTAAAAAAACCGCACTTGTTCTATCCAGTGGGGCAATGATGGGATCATATCAATGCGGTGTTTTGAAGGCATTTAGACAGCATAATCTGGAGTTTGACGTCTTAGTCGGATCAAGTGCAGGAGCTTACAATGGCATAAGATACTTAGCCGATCAGATGGATATATGCGAAAGGATATATGTTGACGATCTGACAAATGGTCGGTTTTTTAATAGGAAAAACCTTTTCATTCCCGGCAGGAACTTTATGGATTTAAACTATCTTGTTGACGAAGTTTGCAGGATGAAATCAAGAGTTATTGATATGGACAAGGTTATGAGGTCAAAGTCCGAATTTTATATAACTGCATTTGAATTAGATACAATGACCACAAGGTTTTTTGATGCGAAAAGATATGACATATTTCTTTTGTTGAAAGCTACTGCGGCTATACCTTATGTTTATAGAGATAAAGTTATTATAGATGGAAAGAGATATATTGATGGTGGTATGTTTGAGCCGATACCAATAAGAAAAGCCATAGAACTTAAATGTAATAAGATATATGTAGTCCTTAATACTACGTTAGAACAAACAAATAAAAGACCCCCCCTTTTTTTGCACAAATTACCGGGTCTTATACCTAAAATAATGGCAGAGCACAATAAGATCAAGCGTAAGTTGAACGATTTTCTCTATCAAAAGCATGATGGGATTGAAATTATAGTTATCCGCCCAAAAGAGCGAATACCAGCTAGCCGATTCACTAGCGATAAAGACTTAATACAGGCTTGTGTTGATATAGGTTACAAAGATGGATTGGAATTTATTTCTAGACAGAATTTGTGAATTTCAGTATAAGATTAAGCCGATCAAATTTGATGGCAATAACAGCAAAACGATACCTCATACAAATCGAAGCTACATAAAGATACACTGTCTATTACCTCCGCAAGAAAGATAGATCATTAAAATAACGAAAAACAAGGACAAACTATCAGAGTTTGCCCTTATTTATATCTGCTATACAAATTCCTTATTAATGCTGTTTTTCGCCATCTATCTTGCGTTCTGAAACATTGGCTTTTGCTGTTAGAAGCTCTTTTAGCATCTTGGTCGTGGTAATGAAAGCGCATTCTCCATCTAAGAAAAATACACAAGTAGATTGACACATCATATAATTTGCTTGTCCGGCTTTAACTACTGTAAGCAATGGACAAAATCTCACTTCTTCAGCCATATTTTTCTCCTTTTCTTAAAAGAATTTTGATATAATTCTATCATAGCAGTCCATAATAAACAAGTCAAATTTTTGGAGGGAAGAAAGTGTTACTGACAATTGATGTGGGAAATAGTAATATAGTCTTCGGCGTTTTTCACGGCAATGATATTATTGCAGAGATGAGGACCTATACTGACTTCAACAAAACAGGGGACGAATATGCCATCATAATTTCCAGTTTTCTAAATCAAAGAGGCATAGATATCAGGCAGATCACAGGTATAATAATTTCATCTGTTGTGCCATCTGTATTGACTCAGTTAGATGAGATGTCTATTAAATGGTTTAGAGAAAAAGCTGTCATTGTCTCAAATAAGCTTAATCTCGGTATGAAGATACTATATGATAATCCAAGTGAGCTTGGAGCTGATAGGATAACCAATGCGATAGCAGGATATTCAGAGTATGGAGGTCCTTTGATCATCGTTGATTTTGGCACCGCGACGACTTTCGACGTTGTCTCTGAATTTGGCGAGTTTCTTGGTGGCGCGATAGCACCGGGGATAGGCATTTCAATTTCAACGTTGTCAGGAAAAACAGCTCTGTTACCTAAAATTGAACTCAAGAAACCATCTGTTGCTATCGGCAAAAACACCCTTGATTGTATGCAGTCCGGTTGTTATTTCGGATTCTTGGGTCAAGTGGAAGAGATTATAAGACAAATAAAATCAGAATTGTCAAAAGAACCGAAAGTTATAGCAACTGGTGGATTAGCTAATGTCATCGCTAAAGAGTCAGTGTTGTTTGACGAGATAGACCTTGACCTGACACTCAAAGGACTTCGGATCATATATGACAGAGTTATGCTCGACAAATATGAATAATCTTTTTAATATCCCAAATATTGGCTCTCATTGCGAAGATTTTGATGGTGAAACGCTATCTGATAATATATTTGGAAATCTTGTTATTTAAACTTGATCTTGTTGTCTTTTGCCCTCCTCCGATCTAATTTCCATTCTACGAAATGGGTTAATTATCATTGAAGCAATGTTTTTCAAATGAGCGATAATTCTTTTTAGATACCCAGAAAGCAATGCATAAACAATCGTATATTCAGTAGAAAGTCCTTCTTCTGATGCTAGATTGACAAGAAACTCATCACACTTTTTAGATGCCTGCGATCGTAGCTCAATTATCTGTTCTGCTTTTTTCACATCACCTTCATTGTATGCATCTCGCGTTAATGCGAACATTTCTAAAATCCGTGATTCTATATCCTCAAGAAATTTGGCATGAGTGTCATTAACTATAATTTTCTTTAAGCAGATTTTGGTCAGTTCAAATATATTTTTTGAATAATCTCCTATCCTTTCTATATCTCTGACTGTATCTGTAAGGAATAAGGCAATAGATACATCTCCTTTTTTATCGCTGAGGATTAAATGCTCCATAATTTTCTTTCTTATGTTCCATTCAGATTTATCTATTTCATTATCTTTTTCGTATATGTCTATGTTTGACACTTTGCATTCAATAACAGTGTCTATTGCCGCTCTAAACATCAGTTCGCTCGTGCCAAGTATTTCTCCTACTTCTTTCACTGATTGTGTCAAGAGGTCTTCTTTCCGTAAAATCGCCAATATTTCCTTTAGCATTGTATTTTCACCTCGATAATAATACCAATATACCTGGGATTATATAAAATGTTATGATTACATAGAGTAGTGCAATGTTCTTGTGCTCTTCGGATAATTTTGCCATTTTTTTTGCTATAGTTAAAGGGACTATCCTAAAAGGATACCAAATAATCGTCCCCAAGGTATTATAAAGTAAATGGGAAAATGCTACAGTAATTCCCACATAACTTCCTATAGCTAATGATGCGAGTATTGCTGTTATTGTCGTCCCTATATTTGCTCCTAATGCATAAGGAAAAACTTGTTCTAGCGTTAAGATTCCAATACCTGCCAATGGGACAACCAATGAAGTAGTTATTGAGCTACTTTGTATTATAGCTGTAATAACCATACCTAGTATGAAACTTCTTAAAGCCGTTTTAAATAAGTAGGCATCCAGTAAATTTTCCAGTTTAACCATTATAGCGGATTTCATAGTTTTTGACATATAGGTTAAAGTTAAAAAGAGTAAAGCTAATGCAAAAATAGACGTGAATATTGTAAGTCCAATGCCTTTAGATTGACCAAAAGGACTGAGTATTGTCGGAAACACACAGTCGTATAAAAGTCTAATAATAGGCTCTGTTATGACCTTAATTGGACTGGCAAACCTTAACCCGCCTATGTTTTCGAAGATATTTGTTAATCCTTCTGCTGAAATTTGTAAAATTCCTTTTCCAAAAAGGGATTGTGTAATCAAATGTAATGGCATTAAAATTATCATAGTCAATATATTAAAAAAGTCGTGAACTATTGCAGATGCGAAAGCTTTACCAAATTCCTGTTTTCGTGTTGCAGACGTTAGAGCTACAATTGTATTGGTGACAGTTGTGCCAATATTAGCCCCCATAACCATTGGTATAGCATTAGGAATGGTCATTATTCCAGAGGATACCATACCAACCAACATAGAAGTAGTTAATGAAGAGCTTTGCATAATGCTTGTTGCTAGTATTCCAACAAACAATCCAACAAATGGATTGGAAGTAGTTGCAATAAGCTTTTCTGCAAATCCCTTCCCAAACCCTTTGAATGCAGTCTCCATTAATTCTATACCTGCAAAGAAGAGATATAGAAAAAAAAAGAAAAATAGCAAATTTATTAGCGAGCTATATTTGCCAGTTATATTATCGCGCTTCATTCAATATTTCTTTCACTGAATTATCTTTTTTCTGTTAAACCGTTGCCCAACCTGGTGGAGGAAGTGCCACTTGATCATCTATTTTTGAATGAGAAACTGCCTGAGTGCTTCTTGAAAGCCATATAAACATATCTGTAAAATTCAGACCAACAAGCTTTACCGGTGTGCGGACTGATATCGTTTTCAATTTCTCCATATTGGCATTTTCAACGCCTACTGCAAAAAAAGCGACTCTTTTATTTGCCTCGTCTTCGTTAATGCGTCTTGCAGCTTGCTCTATGATATCCTGAGGTTCGCCTTGTGGTTCGCCATCTGTTATCATAAATATCCATGGACGGTAATATGCTATACCATTTGCTCGGTAATGGGCTTTTCGGGCTTGTATCAGATCAAGTGCTGCGTTGATCGCTGTTCCCATAAATGTCTGTCCCTGTGCAGTTAAAATCGGTGGTTCAAATTTATCTGCTGTGATGAAGTCCTGAACTATGTTGATCACATTATCAAAAGTTATAATTGCAACTTCTACGCGACGAGACGCAAGCGGGTCTTTAATCAGATCGTTTTTAAATGTTATAAGTCCTTGATTTAAAGCTTCTATTGGCGGTCCTTGCATTGAACCAGATGTGTCAAGCAAAAGGACGCAAGGACATCTAGGTTCCGGATTCTCCGCGAACTCAACCGCTTCCTCTATTTTTATTGTATCAGACATTGTAAAAACTCCTTTTTCATTCTAATAGAAAGATATATCTTACTTGAAAGGAATATAAGAATTACTGAAATGAATTATTACTAATAACTAATCACTTACCGTTAGCCATAACGCTATTGGAGACTTTTTGACATTTGACGGTGGTATAAATTCAACTTCGCTACCTGATACTTTTCCTCCATCAATATAATCTCCGTTAAGTATATTATACCACTTAGCTTTATATATCTTATCCTCTAACTTTACTTTAAATGCTTTAGCTTCATTTAGGAAGATAATACACTCTTTGTTACTATTTTTCAAGCAATATCCGTCACTGGTCAATTCATCGGCAGGCTCCATAAGCCAATATTCAATTTGATTGAAGAAATCATATAGATATTTGAAATAGGCATACCCTGGTGGAGTGTCCTCTGGTCTTATTATATCCCAAGCTGTATAAGTATAATAATACACGATATATCCACCAGCCATACATATCTCCCATGCGCGTCTGCAGACTTCCTCAGGAGACTGTGCAACTCCATAAGTCTTATCATTAATACCTTTGGGACCATGCTCATATCCGAATTCAACGTTCACAACGGGCCAAGTATTTTGCCCTCTTTGACTTAGTATTTTCTCGTGCCAATGACTGTGTTGTTGATCCGACCGAAAATCTAGAATATTGTTATAAATTCCTGTATCATAAGTTGCTTTATCATCATGATTGGTAAGCAGACGCCCATATGGATCGTGATCTCGTATGAATTTAAATCTGTTCAACTTATAGTCAAGGTCTTTTTCGTTATTTGCCTCTTTTGAGAAATCCCATATCACATTTGGATAAGAAGAGTATCTAGCGATAAGCCAGGTGAAGTAAAGGTCTTCTTCTTCACTCATTTTTGCCTGCCATTTTACCATTTTATTATAGACTTTTATCATTATATGGGCGATGATCCCTCTTCTATACATCGCTTCAACGACACGGTCATAATGTTTCCAATATGAAAGGTTAAAACGATCAAAGATCGGGTTTTCGTTTGTGCCTTCCCATGCATATTTCGGGGGAGGACCATAATCATATTCAGACGTCTTGCCTTTAGCCCAGCCAGTATCGTGTGCATATGCGTTCAATAGTATGTTGTTAAAACCATAGGATACAAGCTTATCCAAAAAGGGATTGATCGTCCTCAGATCGGGATCATCCATATCTAAAGCCCAAAGCCAATCACATTCATATCCCATCATAAAATATCGTGTTCCGTCTTCGCAAACGAAATGGTATGGATTGGATTTATCAACCAATAGCCCACCATGAACTTTGGGGTTATCATTTTGGATACAGACAAAAACTGCTGTTTTATCATCTAAAAGCGGATCGTCTGAATGTGTTCGTAATGACCAAGTTCCATCTATTGTAGGAGATAATCTTATTTTCCATATTCCGTCGCCATCATAAAATCCGGGCATAGAAAAACTTGTCCCATCAGGTTTATTTACCGTTGCAAAAAATCTTACTTTAAACGGGTTTTGATGTTCAGTCTCGCTTTTGAATGAGAAATCAAAAGGTTGCCATTTGGGAATCTCAACACTTTGAAACATAGAATAAGCGCAAGTGAAAGTTACGATATAATAAATAACTTGGTCAATCATTTTGCGTCCTCCAAATTCTTGTCTTTTAGTTTTTCCTTAATTGATCTGGTTTCGGCATATCATTTTCCTGCATTAATTCTGCAATTGCAAGCACTTGCATAGTGCTACCAACAGCTGCAACTGCTGATATTTTGTCATTTTTAACATAATAAGCGATAAAATCCTTGTTCTTCGGCGACCCTTGAAAGATGATCTCATCCCAACCTTTTGTATAGCCCAAATATTTTAGATTTGCTCCAACTTGGTTGCTCCAGAAAAATGGTATGCTTTTGTATTCAGCGGGCTTTCCTGCCATATTACTCCCCGCTAATATTCCGTGTTGCAGTGCAAGTCTCCAATGTTCTATTCTGGTCTTTTCACCAGTGAACCACCATTCAAAAGTTGCAACATCGCCAGCAGCGTATATATCATCTGCAACTTGAAAATGATTGTCAACTGATACGCTACCATCAGGATTTAGGTCAATTCCTTTTAAAAATTTGGTTGCAGGGACAACTCCAACGCCTAGAATAACAAAGTCCGCAGACAGTTTTTCTCCATCTTCAAGGATCACTTGTTTGACAATTTTATCTCCATCAAAGGCTTTTACCGTTGTGCCAAGCCTGAACTTGTTTCCTTTTTCCTCGTGAAGTGCCTTATACATATTGCCTATTTCATCGCCAAGTAGATTTTCAAAAGGAACTGACTCAGGTGCCACAATCGTGACAGAAACGCCTCTGTCCGCTAGGTTGGCTGATGTCTCTAGACCAATAAAACTTGCGCCGATAACAACCGCTTTTGAGCCTTTTACGGCGAGAGATTTTATTTTGTCAGCATCAACGGACGATCTTAAAGTGAATATATTTCCAAGATCACTCCCATCAACGCTTAAACGACGTGGGACGCTTCCCATAGCAAGTAATAGTTTATCATATTCCATTGATGATCCATCTGCGAAAACTATGGATTTTGTTGATTTGTCAACGCTAACAACTTCACGATCGGTTAATACTTCAATGCCATATTCATTATAGAACTCTTTTGACCTGTTAAAATATAGTTTAGCATCATCGCTTTTAAGGTATCCTTTGCTTAATGCTGTTCGGTCATAAGGAAGTAGGCTTTCGCGAGTGATTATAACGATTTGTCCTTGGTAGCCATTAATACGTAAAGACTCAGCAGCGGAACTTCCAGCTCCCCCTCCGCCAATGATAATGAACTTTCTCTTGTCTTTTTCGCTTGGCTTGACCATTTTCGGCTGAATTTGCTGTTTTGCATCTTCCGGGATATCAACGATCACATCATCTTCTCTGATCTTGACCTCAAAACAAGGAAGATCATCCATAGCTGGTGGCTCTTTTTGCTCGCCAGTCAATATGTTAAAACACGCTTGATGCCAAGGGCATCTGACCGTATGGTTATGCAATAATCCTTCTGCAAGCGGAGCTCCTACGTGACTACATTTACCGCCCATTGCATAATATTTACCATCTTTTTTAATAAGCACTAATGTTAATTCGCCTATGACGATCTCTTTCATCTCATTGTCTTTTAGATCGTTAACTTTGGCAACAACCTTTTCCATAACTTACACCTCCGTTTATGTCAAACTTTTTCCTATAAGCCTTAAAAATTCTTCCCTTGTTGCCATACTATCGTGGAAACTTCCAAGCACAGATGATGTTGTCATAACAGAATTTTGCTTCTCAACTCCTCTCATCATCATACATAGATGTTTACATTCCATAACCACGCCAACTCCCTCAGCTTTTGTTATACTCATTATTTCATTTGCTATTTGTGCTGTTAGCCTTTCTTGTATTTGGAGTCTACGGGCATAGTAATCGGTTATCCTTGCAAGTTTACTCACGCCAAGCACTTTATCCTTTGCAATATATCCTATATGGACGCGACCAAAGAAAGGCAACATATGATGCTCACATAAACTATAAACCTCAATATCTCTTACTATAATCATATTGTTGCACGCAGCCTCAAAAACTGCGTTATTTATAATAGTCTCAATGTTCTCTCTATATCCCTTTGTCAGAAAAGCAAGTGCATTAGCTACCCTGCTTGGTGTTTTTTGCAGTCCCTCTCGATCAGGGTCTTCCCCTATTTCAATTAACAGTTCTCTGATAAGCTTTTCAACCTTCTGATGATTCATTTGATACTCCTTTTTTTAGGATTTTTGTTATTTCTTTGGCAGGTTTCATATCCTTTCCTGCACTGATTATCTCCAAAGATGAAAGTTTTTCTTTTGTATCTGGTAATATTAAAGATGGCGATAACTCTAACAATGGTATAGCGATAAAAGGGCGATCTCTAATATCCTTGTCCGGAATAACAAGATCACTTTCGTTTATCACCATATCTCCATAAATAACGATATCAAGGTCTATTGTCCTATTCGAATATCTATCCTCTGAACGTGTGCGTCCAAGATCATGTTCAATTTTCCGTAAAATATCAAATTTCAGTTTCCTTGGACTTATGTCCGTCCTTATATGGAAAATACCATTGATAAAATCTGGCTGATCTGGTCTGTTTATAGCCTTTGTCTGGTAAAATGTTGAAACCGCAACCAGATCAACATATCGTTTTAACAGTTCTAATGATTTGACTATATTTTCACTTGGATTAACATTTGATCCAACAGATATGAATACATCGACCAACTTTGTCATTGATGTTTTTGCTCTCTTTCTATTTCGATTGCAACGCTCCTTGCAAACCTCAAAGCTCCGGTTTTGTCAACTGTAACCTTAACTTTGCGGACTTTATGATTCTCAAGGCATATCTCTGCGATTTTTTCAGCCAAACGTTCAATAAGAAAAAAAGATGATGATTCAACAAAATTGACAATCTTCTTTTTTATCAATTTATAGTCAACTGTATCGCTAATGTTATCAGTTCGACAAGCTTCTTTTAGATCAACATATAAAGTGACATTTATAAGAACATCCTGCTTGTTTTCTCTTTCGGAGTCATTGACTCCAATCACACATCTGACAAGCAGATCACGTATGTGAATCTTATCAAGTTTTTCGCTATCCATAGGTATATCCTTTCAAGTGATATCCGCCATCAACAAATATAACTTGACCAGTTATAAACGTGCTTTCAAGAAGAAAAATGACCGCTTTCGTTATTTCCTCAGGGCTTCCGATGCTATTGAGTGGATTAGTTGGTGCGAGTTTTTCCAGATAAGATAAATCCTGTCCATATGGTGGCAAAATAAGCCCAGGGGCTATGGCATTGACCCTAGTAAATGGGGCAAATTCTAACGCCATCATTTTTGTTAAATCAAATAGCATCCTCTTACTTAAATGATATGCGACATGCGTCTTGTCGTATTCAGTTATTCTGGTATCTAGGAGGTTTATTATTGCAGAATCTAACTTCTGCTTAGCTAGCTTGCGTGCTAGGATCAGAGGTGATATCGCGTTTATCTTTATATTATCATATAACTCGTCAATTGAAAACGTGTATAGATCGCTTTTTTCAAATATTGATGCGTTATTTATTAAAATTTGTATTGGCGATTCAAGTTCCAAAGCCTCATCAAAGATCCTCTCGACTTCGGAAACTTGGTTTAGATCGCCAGATACAGTCCAAGCATTTACGTTATATTTTCTGATCTCACTAGCAAGTTCGGATGCCTCTTTTTGGGATTTACCATAATGAATTATGATGTTAGCCCCCAAAGACGCCAAAGAAAGCGATATTGCCCTCCCAAGCCTTTTCGCTCCACCGGTTATAAGTGCAGTTTTTCCTCTTATCCAGAAATTTTCCATCTTAATATTTCTCCGTTTTGCCTAATTCATCTATCAATTCAGCTGACATCTTGCCAGATAGTAAAACCAATGGGATCCCTCCACCAGGATGAACACTTCCGCCAGCAAAGTATAAGCCCTTTAAGTCCCTGCTACGGTTTGCAGGTCGCCTGAACGCCATGCTTACATTGTTTGAGGATATTCCATATATACTGCCTCTGTTACTTGAATAATTACGGAAGAAATCCAAAGGCGTTATTACCTTTTCTGTTTCAATACTGCCTGATATATCAATGCCAATTCTCTTGAGCTTGCTAATTATAACATTTCGCATCCTATCAACCTCAACATTCCAAAACTTATTGTCTTGTCCATTTGTCAGATAAGGAACATTTATTAGAACAAACCAATTTTCGCCATTTTCCGGTGCATGCTCAAGATCGCTTTTGCCAGTTATAGATATATAAATTGTTGGGTCATCTGGGACTTTTAGCCATTTAAATATCTGCTTGAATTCATTTTTGTAATCAGACGAAAAGATGATGTTATGATGTTTTAATTCAGGATTTTTTTTGCTAATTCCCCATAGAAATACCATTCCAGATAACGATGGTTCAAAACCATTTAACTTTTTGCGACGATCGGTAAAACCGTCAATCAAAAAGTTATAAGTAGTCACAATATCAGAGCCACAGAGGACAAAATCTGCCGATATTTTCTCGTTATTTGCAATTATTCCTTTTACCTTGCCATCGCCCCACAAAATTTTCTCAACTTTAATTGATTTTATGATCTCAATGCCGAGTTTTTTAGCTATATCCTCCAAAGTATTCACTAGCCGATACATCCCGCCCCTTATGTAATATGCCCCAAGCACATATTCAACATAAGAGATTATATTCAAAGTTGCCGGTGCCTGAAACGGGTCTGAACCGTTATATGTAGCGTATCTATCAAAAAGCTGTATCAATCTCTGATCGGAAAAAAACCTAGAAACTCCCTGATGAAAGCTCTTGAATGGGTCAATCTGATAAAGTTTAAATAAGATGCTTGGATTTCCTTTCTTTATAATCTTTTTAATCTCGTGTATAGGGGTAAAAAGAAATATATCAGCGGTAAGATCATATATGTTCTTGCAGTATTTCAAATATTTTTTGTATGACTCAGTTTCAGATGGAGATATAGCGTTGATAGCTTGTAACATCTTATCTATATTAGAGCTTGCATCCATAATAGAGCCATCAGGGAAGAAATATCTGCATATAGGATCAATCGGGACAAATTCAAGAAACTTATGACGGTCAAATCCTGCAAAACTGAAAAGCTCATCAGCCACAAAGTCCATTGTTAAAATAGACGGACCTGTATCAAAGCGATATTGTCCGTCCAAAAACTCGTTCATCTTTCCGCCTAGCTTATCGTTTTGTTCAAAAAGCAGGACATCAAATCCCATTTTCGCTAAGCGAATAGCACCACTTAAAGCGCCAAGTCCGCCGCCAATGACAACAATGTTTTTTCCCATATTATACCTTAAAAATCACCGCCAAATCATCTTCGGCTTCTCGAAGTATCGTCCTTTCCAAACAACTTTGCCTGTCATAGCAAAGGACATAGAACTAAAAGCGATTATCAAAAGGAGAATAACACTGATCGGATATAAAAAAGCCAAATATATTGGAAACCCAAATCGCCAATGCGATATTCCCCAGATCATCAACGAAAGAAATAAGCAGATCACCGATAAAACAAATAATAAAGGAGGCAAATTTGCCCCTACCAACTTGCTAATCAATATAACAATAGGTTGAAGAAAAGCAGTTCCAATACAAATCCATACGAACGTAAATGTCAAAATTCTATATCCAAAACCAGCAAACAGATTCTTTGTAAATCCTAAATAAGCATCACGAAAACTATGATACATCCTACAAGACACCTGCTCATACCCTAGCGACATACGCCATCGTAGCCCATTAGCCTTGACCTTCCTAGCTAATACGACATCGTCAACCGCTTCGTTTTTTATGGCTTCGTAGCCTCCTATTTTCTTATAACATTCTCGTTTAATCATAAGATATTGACCTATAGCAGCAGAAAAAGCAGGCGACTGAGTCCTATAAGCAACAATAAGCGGAAGAAAACACAATATAAACCACGGAAATAAAGGAACCATAAGACGTTCACCAAAAGACAAGGTTTCTTCGCGAGGGAAAGCAGTTATAAGGTCCGCATTTTCTGACAGCATTCCTGCTATTCCGTCTTCAAGTGAATTTGGATTATGTATCGTATCTGCATCAGTAAAGACAAACACCTCTCCATTGGCATTTTGCGATAATTGATGACAAGCCCAATGTTTTCCAAACCAACCAGAAGGTAATGGTTCGCCTTTTATTATCTTTAATCGTCCATCACTTTTTGAAAGTTCAGTTAAAATCTGCCATGTCCTGTCTGTAGAGTTATCATCTAAAACCAATACTTCATAATTTGGATAACTTTGATTTAAGAGCGAATTTACACAATTTCTTACATTTTCTTCTTCATTTCTAGCAGGAATTAAGACAGAGATAAATGGATATTTCGACGGTTTTGGATAACTTCTCAATTTCCTCAAAATAATAACATTGCTGATCTCAATAAAGAGAATTACTGAAAGAAAGATCAAAACATCCGTTTGTAAACACTTCATCAAATATGACATCAGGATTTACTCCTTACATTGGTCCTCCATTTTATGCCTTCACTTAAATTTTTGCGATGTTTCCATATAAGAATGAGTGTATTGACAATCCAGATTATCAAGATCGGCAGATCATACTGACGAATAATAAGGAAAATCAGCAAACCTACCATACTTATAACGACAGACCACGCATCAACTTTTTGTATCAGATAAACTAATCCAAGGCAGATGCCTAAGACCGGTGGAGCTTCCCATAACGTAAGCCCTGTCCATATCCCAAATGTTGTAGCGACAGCTTTCCCCCCGCGAAACCTCAGAAATGGCGAAAAGGCATGTCCAAAGATAGGTGAAAGAGCGATCGGAATAAGTTCCCAATCATAAATATTAAAGATATACACTGCCAATCCGACGGGTATGGCACCTTTGAGATAATCTAAAAGCAACGACGGAATGCCGATCTTATATTTCCCAGCAAGCCAGGCATTAATCGCACCGGGGTTTCCATCCCCGTATTGACGGATATCCTTATGCAGAAACAATTTGCCAAGAAAATACGAAAAGGGAATTGAACCGGAGCAAAATCCAATAATAGTCCAGATCGAGGTGTTCAAGTTTTTACTCTTGGTTTAGCGAAATAAGCCAAAAAAACAAAAATTCCCATACCAATAGACCCAAATATAGATGGTCCCAAAAGGTTCCAGAAAATCGTAAGCCCTAGTGGTTCCATAATCCAAACCAAAGTATAAATAATCAATAAATACTTATCATCCAATTTCTGTGGTCTGACAAGATATGTAATAATTACCGCAGATAAAAACCAGCCAAAGAAATTGGTAAATGGGATGCCAAAGTAGCCATTGGAATTTTGCCAAGACCATATCCCCCATTTTACCATCTGAGGATCTAAAACCAAATCCCACGCTGTGATAGCCAAACTGCTTACCAAAACAAATTTCATACCTTTATATTGTCCTGTTATTCGTTGTGCGATAGCCCACGAAGATGGTAACATCATTAACCAAGCCAAAGGGATCAACAAAGGCACATTCAGCAGTTGTGGTTGCAATTTGTCTGTGTAATTATACCTTCCGAACGGAAAACCAGTAGCAACACCGATAACCTCTATCGCGAAGGTTGTAAGAATTATGCCGATCGCTATAAAGCTGGTCTTTCGTATTCCAACAGAACTTATTAGTATGGATAAAACTGCCAATACTTGAAGAATAACGCCAAGAGCAATGCACATTACAGAGCTTTTTTCGCCATAATTACGATCAACAAAAGGCATAAATACAAGTAGCGTTATCCATAAAACGATAAGTATTATCGACAGTTTGCGTTTGGTTTTTATTTTGTTTCCGATATAGTCTTTAAATCTTTTATAGTCTTTAAATCTTTTGGGTCTTCTTAATATTTTGGTATTAACTGGGTTCAAAATGCCGTTCCTTGATCATTGATTTGTGTATCAGATCAAAAAAGAAAAGAAAAGCTCCTTGCACAATTATACCACTTCCATTGCCTTGCCAGAATAGGTCTTTACCGACAAAAACTAATATAATGCCAAATGTTATATAAAATATATCTAAAAAGGTATTTATTAGCAATATTTTTTTTATCCTCATTGCTTCTTTAGCTGATTGTTCTGATGATGTTATAGCAGAAAATTTCTTACGAGCGTTGTATTTTCCAACTAACGCTATAAAGGCATCTATTATGCCCCATACAAGTGCCTGTATTCCAAAGCCTTTCAAAAACGGATTCTCTAGGAATACAAGTATGCATCCTGACACAATACTTAGCCCGCTCCAAATAAGCAAACGATTGGTTATTTTTCTTTGAAAATTCAAAATTGACGTCATTTTTTACCTTTCTATTAATAAGATAATGTCTTAGAACGCCACCAAATACCAGGCAATCGTGACAACTTCCCCCAAATGTTCACATATGCTCTGCGATTGAATACATTATAGTCATGTGCCTCTATATCGTCGAGGATAGCCTTGTAAAGCTCCGCAGCAGAAGCGATCGCAAAGCGACCGTCAGGATGAAGCAAAGATATCCCTGGCAAGGATTCCGCATATAACTGACGACAACGGTTTATCTGAAATTTCATAAATGCGCGCCAGCGATCGTCGACTATGCCCGCTTCTATATCGCGTTCTGAAAGCCCAAAATCTCTTAATTCATCTAATGGCAGGTACAATCGCCCTGCATTCCAATCTTCACCGACGTCACGCAGAATATTATTTAACTGGAGAGATACCCCCATCTTTATTGCATAAGGAATAGCATTTAGCCCTTTGAATCCAATTATATGCATTGTCATCAATCCAACTGTTGACGCAACACCGTAACAATATTCAACTAGTTCATCAAAGGTATTATATCTTGTTTGATAGATGTCACGCGACACCCCATCGATCAGATGTTCTGCATATTTGATGGGAATTTTATATTTAATTCTAGTATCTAACCAAGCGATCAATATCGGATCATTTTCAACTATAGAATTAGATAAAGTGCGTTGTCGCCAAAGCTCCAATTTTTCAAGCGGATTTGTCTCTGGAAAATCGATAATATCATCGCTTATCCGACAGAAAGCATATAAAGCTTTTGCGGACTTACTTTTTTCATAAGGTAATAAGCTAGATGCAAGGTGAAATGTCCTGCTATGTTTTTTCGTGATGCGATCACAATAACGGTATGATTGATCTAAAATACGTTTATCAATTTGTATTTCCTGTGGACACTCAACTTCTTCTATCGCTTCATAAGCCAAGCTTATAAGCTTTGTTTCCCAGCTGTGCATTTATTTTTACCACTTTTCCGATAAAATACGTTCCACAACTAATCGTGCAGAGATCAAGACGATCGGAACGCCCGTCCCTGGATGCGTGCTAGCACCGACAAAATATAAGTTTTTATATCGCGAATGGCGATTATGTGGACGGAAATAGCCTACTTGTGCAAAGTTATGGCTTAGCCCGAAGGCAGAACCTTTCGATAAATTTAACAAATTAAGATAGTCCAAAGGTCCTATCGTTTGTTCATATATAATATCTTTTGGAGGTATATTTATTCCTAAATTAGATAGTTTTGATAACACATAGTCTTTAGCGAATCTCGTCAAATAGTCCCAATCCTGAGGTTTTTCATTGTTTATATGCCCAACAGGGACCAATATAAGCAAACTATCACCATCAGAAGGGGCAAAGCTTGGATCCGTCCTTGTGGGTGCACACACATAAAAAGATGGCTCTTCTGGCAATGTCAGGTCTTTGAATATACTATCAAAAGATTCTTTATACTTATGGTCAGACAAAAAAACATTATGATGTAATAGTTTTTCAGAACGTTTGCCTTTTATGCCCCAATAGAACATCAGTGCAGATGAAGTATATTTCTTTTTGTCAAGCTTTTTTGTCATTGTCTTGTCTTGCAATAATTTGGAATAGACATAAGGCAAATCCGCATTTGCGATCACCAAATCTGCGTCTATCTTCTCTCCATCTGAAAGCATAATTCCAGAAACTCTTGAACCGTCTACATTGATCTTGTCGACAGATGTTCCATAACTGAACTTTACTCCAAAGTCTTCTGCGATTTTAACCAGCGTTTCAACAACTCTATACATTCCGCCACGAGGAAACCAAACTCCTTCTGCCAGTTCTGTGTATTGAAGCAGTGAATATGTTGCCAAAGCGCTGTATGGACTTAATCCGAGATACATATTTTGAAAGGAAAACACTGCCCTAAGACGGGGGTCTTTGAAATAATGTGTTAGATTTTTGTAATGCGTTTTCAACGCTTTAAGTTTGAAAATTAGGGGGATATTTCTTGGATTAAAAAATTGAAAGAAATTGGTGAAATTTCTGCCGACAAAGTATTTAAGCGAAAGATTGTAATTCCTATAGCCCTCACTGATAAACCTTAAATATGATCCAAAAGAGCCTAACTCTATTGAATCTAATTGAGCCCGCATATCGTTTATATTTGATGTCAGATCAACTATCGTCCCGTCGTGTAGATGCACTCTGTAAGTTGGATCGAGCCTTATTAAATCAAGATGGTCTTCCATTCGTTCCCCGATCGCTGAGTATGTCTCTTTGAATATCTCCGGCATAAGAAAAAGTGTTGGTCCAGTATCAAAGCGAAATCCATTATGTTCAATCTTACCTAGCCTACCTCCTGGTTTATCGTTTTTCTCAAAAACTGTAACCTTAAACCCATTTTTCGCTAATCTGACGGCAGTTGCAATGCCTCCGATCCCAGCACCTATTATCAAAACAGATTTCATAATGTCTCCAAGATAGATGACACTTCACCGGGCAATGGTTTTTGTTTAAAAAATTAATAGATTAGTTCCGATATCTATAATGCGTAATATTGAAAAGCTTTGGCTTGTGTTTATCTTAATTTCCCACTAATAAGTTCCTCCATAAATTCGATGCATTTCATTATAGCTCTGCCATTATGATATGCGGATTTCCAAGCACCAGCTTTTTGACCGGATGGTTCGCCAGATTCAGATATTTCTGAAAACCAATCACCGTTTATCCAATCTATCTGACGTTTCATAATCCAATTTAATGTCCTATTGAAACAGTCAAAATAAACGACATCGCCCATAAGACAATACATATCCAAAGCACATACAAGGCATTCAGCCTGCACCCACCAGACCTTAGACCGCTTATCTGCCTTGCCGTTAAAAGGACCTGATTCATAAAATCCGCCGTATGTTGAGTCATAGCCATATTTCAAGGAGTAGTCAAAAAGCGTGCGATATAGATCAAAAAGAAGTCTATTGTTTATTCCCACAGCATCGCATGCTTCAATTAAGAGCCATACGTTTTCCAAATCATGTCCGTATGAAACTCTATCAAATTCCGGGTTATGGATAGGTTTCCAGTCTAGTTGATACTTATCTGTGCATGCACCAATAGTTTTACGCACTACTGAATTGCTTTGAATAAAGATCAATTCAATTAGTCTCTCCCTTGCAACAGGGTCTTTTGAGGCTTGATAATACGTTGTCAAGGCTTCCATCAGATGTAGATGTGTGTTCATTAACTTAATATTAATGCTATTTCCCATAGGTCCCATATCATCCTGTTTTGGCAAGCCCCAATCACGGAGAAAGTATTCTTTATATCCGCCATAAATTGAATCGTGAGCGATAAATTCTATGATGTTGAATAATTTTTTAGCAAGGTATAATGCCTCTATATCACCAGATGCCATTGCATATTCCGACAAAGCATAAAGTCCAAAGCTTTGTCCGTAAAGATGTTTTTGTGGCATAGTTGCCTGTTTTCCAGTCCAATCAACCGCCCAATAGAATCCGCCATATTGTTTATCCCACATCTTATCTCTGAGAAACTCGTATCCATGTTTGGCAGAATCTAAATGTTCTTTTGTTCCATATTTCGATCTTGCCAGATGCGAGAAAAACCAGACCATCCTTGCCTGTGTAACAATATATTTATCCGAAGGACCAAGCCATTTCCCTTTGATATCATGGTTGAGATTATATCCGCCATTTTCCTTGTCAATCGTCTGTGGATACCAAAAAGGTATGATGTTATCTTTTAGCACCCTTTCAAGCTCATTTTTTATCTCCGTCAACACTTGTATAGGGTCACGCTGGACAGGTTGATCGGTCTCCTGAGCATATGGTCCGTTTACCATAATAAATATCAATAGAACTGAGATCAGGCAATTTCTGAAATAAGAAACAAAGTAAGAATAGAATAGTCTATCTTGTTTTTTATTTCTAATAGGAATTTGAAAAAACTTATATAGTTCAGCAATTTTTAAATGTTTCAATGTATTTCCTTTCATAAAACAAACTCGCCTATTTTAAAAGGTTAAAGAACAGAGATCGGGTCCATATCAATTGTATAAGCTACCTCACCTTTTGTTATTTGAGATGGCAATTTTGCAAATGTCATTTTAACAAGCCCCCTGATCTCCGAAGGATCAGCGGACTTCAATAGGATGTTCCAACGATAATATTTCTTTATTTTTGCCAGAGCTGCGGGCGCAGGACCTAATATCTCCAACTCAGGATAGTTAGCTTCCTGATATGCTCGCAAAATACTGCCCAATGTTTCGCTTGCTTTGATCGTTGCTTTTTCTGATATGCCTCTCAATATGATCCTCGCAAAATGTGTGAACGGCGGATAGAGAAGCATCTCACGGTTAACGATCTCCTGTCGATAAAAGCTTCTGTAATCCTGATCTTGTGCAGAAAGTATACTGAAATGCTGAGGATTATATGTCTGTATGATTACCTCTCCATTGACCTGCCCTCTACCTGCTCTGCCTGCAACTTGTGTTAATAGATTGAAAGTCCGCTCTGCTGAGCGAAAGTCTGGCAAATTTAATGCTGTATCTGCGGATATAACGCCTACCAATGTAACATTAGGAAAATCAAGTCCTTTCGCTATCATCTGTGTTCCGATCAGAATGTCTATCTCACGTTCTTTAAAAGCCTCTAATATCTGCTTATATGCCCCTTTTCTAGTTGTTGAATCAATGTCCATTCTATCTATACTAGCCTCTGGAAAAAGCTTTCGGACTTCCTCCTCAACCTTCTGTGTTCCAACGCCGAAGTGTCTGATGTAATTTCCCTTACAGTTCGGACATAAAGGCGGGATAGGTTGTTTGAAATTGCAGTGATGGCAGATCATCATATTGTTACTAGAATGATAGGTCAATGATATATCGCAATTTCTGCATTTTGCCACATAACCGCATTCTCTACAAAGTATAAAGGTTGAAAACCCACGTCTATTAAGAAAAAGGATCACCTGTTCTTCTCGGGCAAGGCGATCTTCAATAGCGGATTGAAGGCTCTTTGAAAAAATTGATCTGTTCTTGTTTTGGATCAGTTCAGTTCTCATATCTACTACTTCCACAATTGGCATCTTAGCGTTATCTACCCTTTGTGGAAGAGTCAAGAGATGATATTCTTTCCTGCTAGCTTTATAAAAACTTTCAAGCGAAGGAGTCGCACTGCCAAGCACAACAACAGCGTTTGTGAGTTCTGCACGTTTGATAGCGACGTCTCGTGCATGGTATCTCGGGGCATCTTCTTGCTTGTAAGAAGTTTCGTGTTCCTCGTCTATTATTATAAGACCAAGATTCCTCACGGGAGCAAAGACCGCAGACCTTGCCCCGACTACTATGTCCGCATCACCGGATTTGATTCTTCTCCATTGATCATAACGTTCGCCTGGCGTCAGCTTGCTATGAAGGACGGTTACCCTTTTGCCAAAACGCGATGCAAAACGGAAGACAGTCTGTGGTGTAAGCGATATTTCAGGCACAAGAACTATTGCCCCCTTTCCCATATCAATAAGCCTGTTAATAGCCTGCATATAGACCTCTGTCTTTCCACTTGCAGTAACTCCATACAATAAGAACGTCTGATGTTTGCCATTTTCAATTGCTTTGACTATTTCGTTTAATGCAAAAGCCTGATCATGGTTAAGTTCAAGATTCTTAGAATCTGGAAATATCTCGCCTTCAAGCGGGTCTCGGAATATTTCAACCTGCTCAAGGGAGATCAATCCCTTCTTTGCCAAACTCTTTATCGTTGCCGTTGTTGTTCCAACAGTTTTAGCAAGATTAGTTATGAGAAATTTCTCGTGCCCTCTGGTAACAAGTATTTCAAGTATTTCAGCTTGTTTGGGATGGTTTCCTTTTAGCTTTTCGATCGCCAAGTTTATCTCGGGCAAAGGTCTTGCAAGATGAACTATATGATCAATAACAGGTTTGACGATAGGTCTTGATGTTTGACTGCTTATGCTTATAAGCCCTTTTTTCTCAAGAGAAGATAAGGCAGAATACAAATATCTTGGGATACGAGTTTTTAGCTTTTTGATGCTCATTTCGCCTTCCCAAGCAAGTGTTGTGAGTATTTGCGCTTGGAGTGGAGCAGATTTCGCCAGATCAGACAAGATTTTATCTCTATCTTTTATGTCATTTATCTTGACTATCCGTTTGCTGATAATACTTACACCGACAGGAGTTGCTGTTTTCAGTGCTTCTCCCCAAGTTGAGAAATAGTATTCCGCAATCCATTTTGTCAATTTCAACATATCATCAGAGAAAAACTGCTCATCGTCAAGAATATCGGTTATTTCTTTTAAATCTTGATATTCCATGACCTCAGGAAATCCGACAATTATGCCCTCCATCTCATTATCTCCCTTGCCAAAAGGGGCAAGCACACGCATTCCGATTTGTGCCTTCGATCTGAATTGCTCTGGCAGAATGTATGAAAATTCACCGTCTATCGGTATTGGGAAGACTAGATTTGCATATTTATTCTCTTGCATATCATCACAACCTTTGGTATCATTTTGTTCAATAAATATGATAACATAGGTTTATCAATGATACAATGTAAAATGAATTTGAGAGATTTAAATCTTACGCAAAAGATGATAATCCGGTGAAGAAACGTAAGATCATAAAGGAAAGATTGGAGGTTTAACTATGGAATTTATGGACGTCATTAAAAAAAGAAGGAGCATCAGGAAATATAAGCCAGATATGGTTTCTGATGAAGATATTGAGTATATAATTGAATCAGCAAGGCTTGCGCCATCTTGGGCAAATAGCCAGTGTTGGAAGTTTGTCGTCGTCAAGGACCCAAAAATCAAGGAAAATCTTGCATCTGCGGGGAATTCTTGGATCGCTCATGCTCCGATTGTTATAGCTGTCTGTGCTGATCCGTCAAAGCCGGGAGTAAAGGGAGATCAACAGTATTATATGTTAGATATAGGTATAGCTATGGAACATCTTATCCTCGCGGCGGCAGATAGGGGGCTTGGAACTTGTTGGATCGGTGCTTTTAACGAATCTGTCGCTAAAAAAGCTCTTGATGTGCCCGATAACATAAGAGTTGTCGCACTGACACCTTTGGGCTACCCTGATGAAAGCCCTGCTCAAAGACCTAGAAAGGCTTTGAAAGATATAATGAGTATCGATAAATATTGATTTATAAATAGGAGGATTTTATGCTATTAAAAAACCCGTTTGCAATGGAGGGGAGATGGTTTAAAGGTAATCTTCATACCCATACAACCAATTCCGATGGCGCTTGGTCACCTGAAAAGGTTGCTGATGAATATAGATCAAACGGTTATGATTTTCTGTTCATAACTGATCATTGGAAGGTAACTGATACCACCGGTCTATCGAAGGACAAATTCCTTGTCCTAAAAGGCGAGGAACTTAATATCGGTCCATCAGAACTCGGATACCATTATCATGTGGTAGCATTGAACTTAAAGGAAACAATAACCAGTGGATCAGCACCTAATGTTCAGGAACTAATAAATCTGATCAGATCAAAAGGGGCTTTTGCGTTAATTGCACATCCATATTGGTCAGGACTGACGATAAATGATATTCAGAATTTAGATGGTCATATCGGAATTGAGATATTCAACAGCACTTGTTTTTTCAGCATAGCAAAAGGTCATTCGGTTACACATTGGGACGATCTTTTAGGTAAAGGCAAACTCAACTGGGGATTTGCGGTTGATGATACTCATCAGCATTTCAACGAACATCGTCCCATAGATATTTGCAGTGCTTGGATAATGGCAAAAATGACAGAGCTTACAGAAGATAATATTATGAATGCGATAAGCTCAGGCTACTTTTATTCCAGTAATGGACCAATAATACAAGATATATCAGTCCAAGATAATATAATATCTGTGTCAACCTCTGATGTGAAGGTCATTAACTTCATTGCAAACGCTCATAATGGCGAAAGCTTTACCGCTAAGGACGGAGAATTGATAAACTCCGCAAGATATAGGATCAGAGGCGGAGAAAAATATATCAGAGTAGAATGCTTCGATGAAAATGGAAGAACTGCATGGAGCAATCCATTAATAACCAATTTTTGATTGAAAGGCATAAGATGACTAATAGAGAGAGATTTTGGCGTACTATGCGATTTCAGGAAGTTGACCGTCTGCCATTTTGGGCAGATTGGATCGGTCCTTTTGATAGGTGGCGTGAAGAAGGCATGCCAAAAGACGTCGATCCTTTTAAATACTTTGGATTTGAAGGGCTTATTTCTGCCTTTTGGGGAAATCCTCGCGTCCCTGTTAATCTGGGAATGTATCCAGGTTATAAAGTTGAGATAATAGAAGAAACAGACGATTATCGTCTTTATCGCGCTGCTGATGGCGTCCTTACAAAGGTGCGTCGTGACGTCAAGGGCTATCCTACCTATCAATGGCTTGAATATCCAATAAAAAACAGAGATGATTGGGAGAAATTCAAAGAAGAACAGCTTAACCCGAATTCACCAGGACGTTATCCCCCTGAATCTCAATGGCAAAAGATGGTCAACGAGTGGAAAAACAGAGATTATCCGATAAGTATTGATGGAGGAAGTTTCTACGGTTTTGCAAGGAATTGGATCGGCGTCCATAACATCAGTCTTATGTTTTTTGATGATCCCAACCTTATCGGCGATATTATGGAATATCTCGCTGACTTTTTTACGAAGGTCTTGCATAAAGCATTACATGAAGTTGATGTCGATTTTGCGTTGTTCTGGGAGGATATGTGTTACAAGGCTGGTCCTCTGATCTCGCCATCGATGTTCAGAGATTTCATATTGCCGTGTTACAAAAAGGTTACTGCATTCTTAGTTGAACATGGGGTTGAGTTATCATGGGTTGACTGCGATGGCAACATTGAAGCGTTATTGCCATTGTGGATAGAAGGCGGGGTAAGGGGACATTATCCCCTTGAAGTAGCCTCCGGAATGGATGCTGGCAAATTGAGAGACCAGTATGGACAAGAGATCGTCATGTGGGGCAATGTTGATAAACGGGCATTGGCAAAAGGAAAAGAGGCGATAGACGCAGAGATGGATCGGCTTGCCCCTGTTGTAGCGAAAGGCGGGTTTATACCTTTGGTAGATCATGGCGTCCCAGAAGATATATCCTACGAAAACTACTGTTATTATCTTGAAAGAAGGAAGGAGATAACTGGTTATAAAAAAGTTGAAGGTTAAAAAAAGTGTATCAACTACGGACATAGGTAACACATATCACAATTCCAGTCTTATTTCGCATTTCCTTGATTATGTATGTTGTTTTCTCATTTGTCTTTCCTAATCTCATATGGATTAGTCTTTGCTGATAATATTTCGGCATGGGTAACACCTCCTTTTTTAATTGTTTTTGACTATATAATAGTCATTTGTGTTACTTATGTTTATATACTGTACAATCCTTTCCCAGAAAATTTTCCCCCCCTTTTTCCTCATCTTTGAATAAAAAATTAACTTAGAATTAATATTTAATTTATACTCAATTAATAGATATAGATTAAAATCGAAGACAAAAAGAAAATCAATGGGGTTAAAATGTTTTTTGAGCCTTAAATCAGGAGATTTAAAGCATATTTTCCACAAAAGCTTTACATAAGCTAAAAAAGTTTAGCTTCTTTTATTAGAATTGCTCAAAAAGGGTTTTTGGCATTGATTATCAATTTTACATAATGAGAGGTTTTTATGCAGAAAGCCAGAATCGATTTGCATTGTCATAGTTCAGCGTCTTCTGATCCCGGTTTATGGATTTTAAGGCAGATTGGCTGTTCAGAGAGCTATACATCGCCAAATAAAGTCTATAAGATTGCGACCGATCGAGGAATGGATTTTATTACCATAACTGACCATAATAGTATAGATGGCGTAAAAGAAATAGCCAGTTATGATGACGTTATTATTGGTGAAGAGGTAACAACTTATTTTCCCGATAAAGTTACCGCACATATTGTCTGCCTTGACATAACTGAACAACAGCATAAGGAGATACTTGAGGAAAGACATAGTATATATAGTTTAGTTAATTATCTCACACATGAAGATATAGTCCACTTTGTCGCACATCCACTTTTTAAGTCTAATGGAGACCTAACTTGGGAACACTTTGAAAAACTCGTTCTTTTGTTTAAAAGACATGAATCATTAAATGGCGGTAGATACAGCAGAACTAATCAGGCAACTGAGAAATTCCTTTTATCCCTTACAAAAGAATATATCGAGGCTTTGGCAGATAAGCATAATATTGAACCTATTGGAGAAGAACCTTGGAAGAAGTTTTTTGTTGGCGGTTCAGACGATCATGGAGGGCTTTTTATCGGCTCTTGCTATACAGAAGTCATTGTTAAAGAGATGACAAAAAAGGGCTTGATGGATGGTATACGTCAAGGTTATACAAAACCAATGGGCAAAAATTTTGGAAGCCTTACGCTTGCACATCAGATTGGAAGTGTGGCAAACCAATATTATTTATCTAGGTTCGGTGATGAGTCACAAGAAGCAGTTATACTCAATCGTTTATTTAATAGGACGAAAATTCATAACAAAAAGAAGAAGTCCAAAAAAAGTGCTTCTGCATGGCTAAAAAAGATAAGCAAATCGTTAGATAAGGAATCCTATAAAAATTCCTTTAATTTGGTCGATGAAGTTAAGACAATTATAAAAGAAAAACCTGATATTGGTAAATTATTCCAAAAAAAGCCATTAAATGATAGTGAATTCAATGAACTATTATTTATGTTTTCATCAGAACTACTTGATCGCTTTATGGTTAATATAGCAGTAAGACCAAGTTTTTTAGGTCCATCATTAATTTGGAGCTCAATAATATTAACTGCCTATCTTACTTCTATGTCGTCAATATGCAGTGATATTGAACTAATTAAAAAAGCTGAGTCACATATTGGAATGGATAAACCAAAGAAGGTCGCTTGGTTCACTGACCGCTATGATGGAATGGATGGAGTAGTTGTAACCGTCAAGAAATTTCTAAATGCTAGTTTGGAATATAATAACGATCTTACAGTTGTCGTTTCCAGCAATATCAATGAAAACCATTCAAAGGGTATTAAATCATTCAATCCAATAACACAGTTTAAACTGCCTGCCTACGATCACATTACCGTTAATGTTCCTTCGCTTCTAAAGGTTGCTAGATGGATGGAAGAAGAGCAGTTTGACTCAGTCGTAATCAGCACACCAGGTCCCGTTGGTCTTGTTGGAATGATCTCTGCAAAAGTTCTTGGTCTTCCTATCACGGCGATCTATCATACGGACTACCCAAGATTCTCAAAAGAACTAACAGGAGATCAAACTTTTTCAAGCATTGTGACCAAACTGACAAAAGCATTTTATGATCAGGCAGACAATATTCTTGTACCATCAAATGATTATGCCAATGATCTTATAAGTTGGGGCATAAACAGGGAAAAAATAGGATTTCTCAAAAGATGGGTTGATCGCCAGCTATTTACGCCTGCAAGACGAAATGGATATTTCAAAGACAATGGTAATTTGAGGCTGTTATATGTTGGGAGAATCTCCCAAGAGAAAAATATAGATTTATTATTAAAACTTTATGCAGAGCTACAAAACCGTGATAAAAAATTTACTCTGTATTGTGTAGGTGAAGGTCCATATCTAAGGGAGCTAAAAAGTAAAACGGAAGGTCTCAATAGATTTAAAATTCTTGGTCCATTATTTAATGAAGAGCTTGCAGAAGCTTATGCTTCCGCAGATATTTTTGTCTTTCCAAGTTTGACCGATACTTTTGGAAATGTTGTTCTTGAGGCTCAGGCTTCTGGACTCCCATGCGTAGTTATGGATCGAGGAGGTCCAAAAGAAATTATCATTGATGGAAAGTCAGGCATTGTTGCACATGATGAAAACGAATTTATTAATGCAGTAGAAAAATTAATTTCAGATAATGAATTGCGTGACCAAATGTCAAAGTATGCTGTGGTAAATTCAGCCCGGTTTGACAGATATGAGATATATACAAATTTTTGGAAAAATCTATAATCCTTAAATTATCGTTTTGGCAAAGAGAGATTTATTAAATTGATTATGAAATATTTTAATGTATCCATACATGATGTAACATCAAGCTCTCTGAAACAAGTTCAACAAATATCCAGTTTATTAACTGAACTTGGCATAAATAAAATAACATATCTTGTTGTCCCAAAATATCATGACGAAGACAATATAATACTATATTCAAATGAGCTAAAAAGCATTATAGGCACTCATGAGATCGCTATGCACGGATATACTCATAATGGCAAAAAAACCTTTCCGCTAAGCTATATGAAGCTATTTACTGACGGAGAAGGGGAATTTATATCAACTTTAGAACTTAGAATCAGAGTAATCTTAGGTTTAGATATATTAAAAAAGGCAGAGCTAAATCCAAAAGGCTTTGTTCCGCCTGCATGGTTAATCAATCATTATGACATTAAGCTTTTTACCGATTCGTGTTTCAATTTCCTGAATACAAGGTTATATATATATGACCTAAAGAATGATAAGAGGTATAGGTCTCCTGTTTTGGTCTTTAGTTCAAGAGGAATTCTACAAGCTTTATCCATATATGCTTTTAAGCCTATGAATTTCATATTCAAGAATTACAAAATAGTTAGAATCGCCATACATCCCAAAGATATAGAGATGCCCAAAAAAGTAAAGATAATAAAAGATACGATAAAATATATGAAGAAAAAACGAGAAGAAATATATTTTTCGGAATACCTAAGTCGGAGCTGATAAATTGAAAATATGCGATATTACACATTTCTATACAACCAAGAGTGGAGGCGTTAAGACATATCTTCTGAATAAAGTTGAATATATCAGAAAAAATGCCAACGATGATATAGAGCATTTTTTAATCCTTCCCTCAGACTCTAGCCATTTTGAGCGAAAACACAAAAGCAGATTCTATTTCATTAAATCGCCTGAAATACCTTTCTGTAGACCTTATAGGGGACTTATAAGCAGAAATAAGATTGCTAAGATAATGGAAAGAGAGAGACCAGATATTGTGGAGATCGGTTCGCCTTATGCAATTCCATCATGGGTAAAGTCAATTGGAAATGAAATCGGATATAAGATAATAGGTTTCTATCATGCAGATATTGAGCAGACATGGCTTTCTTTTGCCAAAATTGGCATAGAATCAAAAAGATTACGAAAACTAGCAAGAATTTATATAAAAAAAACATATCAAGATATGGATTTGGTCATAACCCCTTCTGTCTATGTGCAACGTTATCTAAACGATTTGGGGATATTGAATACACGGACAGTATATCTTGGTTTGGATAGTAACATATTTAATTCAAGCAGGATTGACTTAGGATTTCGGGCAAGGCATGGAATAGAAAAGCAGAGAAAAATATTGCTGTTTGTTGGCAGATTTTCAAAAGAAAAGAGACTATCCATGCTTTTGGATATGTATAGCACTCTCAACAAATATAATCCGAATAAGTATCATTTAGTCCTTGTTGGTGGAGGCACAGAGGAAGAGAAGATTTTGAGGACAAAAATAGATAATATAACGATTCTTCCATATTGTAATGATAAAAATAAACTGGCAAGCATCTATAATTCATCAGATATTTTTGTCACTGCATCTAATTCTGAAACTTTTGGATTATGTTTGCTGGAGGCACAGAGTTGTGGATTGCCTGTTGTTGCCTTTAATAGAACATCCATTCCCGAAATTGTCTATAACAAAGATTTCCTCGCAGAAAATGAAAATGATTTTATACAAAATATTGAAAATGTATCCGCTATATTATCAAATAAACTAAAAAGTGATATAAGAGATTTTGCAATCGAAAATTTCTCTTGGGACAAGACTTTCAAAAATCTTCTTTCAATATATTATGAGCTTTATGAAAGAGCAATCGGCAATAATCATGACAAGGTTAATAATAAATTTGAACATAAATTGTCAATTAGTATGGGAAATATTGGTAACATGTGAATCATATTAATAATATATGTCTATCTTGGCTTCGCCATATATTTTTCAAAAAAACAGATAAGGCTTATATTCAATTCCTGAAATATATTACTTTAGGCAATATCTCTAATATTTTTGATTTTTTAAGCCTGTATATTTTAACTGAATTTATTGGACTCCATTATGTTATATCTGCATCTGTTTCCTTCATTATAGGCGTCTTGTCTAACTATCTCATTAATATACTATGGATATTTAAAAGGGGAAAGCATGAGTTTTATATAGAGATAATGCTTATCATTATTGTAAGCACAACTGGCTTGATTCTTAGCATTATAGTTATCTATGTTCTTGTTGAATATCTTAGGATACATTATATGCTTTCAAAAGCTATGTGTGCTGTTATTGTAATGTTTTGGAATTTTTATACACGAAAAAAATGGGTATTCAAACAGTAAAATCGTAAAAACAAAATCTCTCTTCATATTTGCATAAAGTGCCAAAAATGAAACAAAAAGGCAATACTCTTGGCTTAATATTATCTTCAGTCCGTAAGGGTTATGCTGTTCCACAGCTTGTAACCCAATATACAACTAATTGCAATGCCAAATGTCCTCAATGCGGTATGAGAAGGACTAACAAAATCAGTCGGGTCGTATTAGAAAAGGATTACGTAAAACGAGTTATTGACTATGCAGTAGCAAAATGGGATATACAATTCCTATCGTTTACAGGCGGGGAACCTTTTCTCTTTGCCGATGATGTTATAGAGCTTATCAACTATGCAACGGACAAGGGGATTAAATATGTCCGAACAGGCACAAATGGTTTTATATTCCAATATAATTCTTCCAAATCAGATGATTTTGAAATAAAAACCCGTTCATTAATAGAAAAGCTTTCAGAAACCAGACTCTATACATTATGGATAAGCATCGATTCATCTGACCCACAAACGCACGAGCAAATGAGAGGCTTTGATGGTTTGATTAAGGGAATTGAGAAAGCGATTCGTATATTTGAAGAATATGGAATGTATCCTGCAGTTAATCTTGGATTAAATAGAAATATCGCTGGAGTTTATGATAAAGACGAAATAACCAATTTTGATGAAAATAAATTTTATCAAAGATATAGAGATGGCATCTCCAGTTTTTATCAGTTGGCAATAAATATGGGATTCACGATGGCAAATACATGCTATCCAATGAGTATGGAGGAAGGCACCTATTCTTATCATGCGACATCATATAATGACATTGTGACATTTCGTCCAGAAGAAAAAGCTGTTCTCTTTAAAGCCCTATATGATTCTGCATCGGAATATCGCTCAAAGATCAGGATATTTACGCCACGATCAAGCCTTTATTCATTAATAGATTTTTATAGTAACGGAAGGAAATTTGAATATTCATGTAGGGGTGGGATTGACTATTTTTATCTTGATGCACAAAATGGGCATATTTTCCCTTGTGGTTATCGAGCAGAAGATGATCTTGGTCAAATTTGGGATTTTGATATAAATGAATTAAGAAAACTCGAGCCAAATTGCACTAAATGCGATTGGGAATGTTTCCGAGATCCAACCGAATTGGTACAACCAATGATTGAGTTTTATCGTTATCCACTACATTCAATATATAAGCTTTTTTCCGAGAGAAAAAAGAAACTTTGGCTAAAAGACCTTCTTTATTTTTATGCCTGTGATTTCTTTAATCTAAGGTCAAAGCCAAACTACCTGAAAATGAAATTGCTTTCGCACTGAAAATTAATCCATGCCTTATTTAGTTGATGCCAAAAAATCAGATTTTTAGCTTTTCCGAATCGTAATAAGTGTTTTTGTATTAACTACGGACATAGGTAACAGATTTATACATATCACAATCCCAGTCTTATTTCGCATCTTTTTGATTATGTATGTTGTTTTCTCATTTGTCTTTCCTAATCTCATACGGATTAGTCTTTGCTGATAATATTTCGGCATGGGTAACACCTCCTTTTTTAATTGTTTTTGACTATATAAAAGTCATTTGTGTTACCCATGTATATATACTATACATAAAGCCCAGGAATGAATGATTGACATTATCATCTATTTCTGCTAGTATTAATCAATAGATGATAGAAGTTATACACTTTAACTTCAATAGGCAAAAATATTGGAGGTTATAAATGGGCATCAAAGAAAAACTAAGAACTATATTTCATACAAAAGATGGCGAAATACAAAGGGCATATTCTTCTTATGATAAAGCGGTAGACCTTTTAGACGCAAGAGATAAAAACCCAAACTTTGACAGGCAAAAGGAATTGGAAGAACAACTGAAAGAATGTGAAACACTGACCCTTGAACTATTGAAGAACTACGAAGGCGTCAAAAGTTGGAAGGGAGTATTCAGGGAAATGCACATAAACCTAGCAAGGATATATCTGCGAACTGGAAGATTTGATGACGCTATGAAGGAATGCGATAAAGTAGCTGAATATGACCCGTTAGACGCTGACGAGCTCCGAAATGCAATACAAGAAGCAAAAGCTGGCAAGAAGATAGAATCCACACAGCTTGATGAGGTTGGTGTATCATAATTTATGGGGTTTTTAGACCATAACTTTCTCTACCTTTTCTTTCTTATACCTTTATTGCTATTCCTGTATATACTCAAACTTAGGCGCAAAGTTCAACCAATCTCAAGTAATATCCTTTGGGAGCAATCCATAGAAGACATCAAAGCCAATACATTGTTTCAAAGGCTACGCAGAAGCCTTCTTCTGCCGTTACAACTGCTTATTCTTGTTTTGATCATATTGGCACTTGCAAGACCTTTTACCTTCGGTTCCATTAGCACAGCTCGCAACGTTATCGTCATTCTAGATGCTTCTGCAAGTATGAACGCAACGGATATCAAAGAAAGCAGATTTGACTTTGCTAGATCGTCAATAATAAAGATGATCGACAACCTTGATAGAGGCGTCAAAATGACAATTATTCGTTCATCAAACAGTCCCGTGATAGTATGCGAATCAATATCAGATAAATCGATCCTTAAAGATATTGTAAATAGACAAAAGCCTTCTGATGCTCCGTCTGATCTCGTTTCGGCAATAAAACTAGCAGAATCTTTTGCCAGAAATATACCCAAAAGCGAAATAATTGTATTCAGCGATTTAACAAGCGATTTGCAGAAACGATCAATCGGGGTAGATATACCCATAAGGTTCGCAAGAATTGGCAAACAAGATGCAAACAATATCGGTATAATTAATCTGGATGTTATAGAAGAACAATCCACTAATTTTATTCTTGCGAATGTTAGAAATTATGGGATGAGGTCTCAGTCTGCAACTATTGAAATTTATCATAATAATAACCTCATTGATGCGAAAAAGGTAATGCTTCCAGCAAACGGACAACGTTCTGTCATTTTTGACAAGATTAAGTTCACTGATGGCATTTTGAGTGTTTCAATTGATGCCAAGGATGATCTGTTAACGGACAACAGGGCATATTATATTTTTAAAAAACCTCGACAAAGGAAAATTTTGCTCGTTGGAAACAACATATTCTTAGAGAAGGCTGTTGAGACATCAATTGCAGGAGTAAAACTCTTTAAAAAAGATTCAGAAAAGGATGAGATCAATGATAATTACGACTTAATTATATTTGATGGTTTTGTGCCAAAGACAGAGCCAAAAACAAACGTTATCTACATCAACCCAGAAGGCGATCTTCCATTTGCTAAATTCTTATCTATTAAAAAAAATCCGTCAGTTGTAAATTGGGATAGATCGCATCCATTGATGAGATTTGTTGATCTATCCGAGTTAAAGCTAGATTACATCAAAGAATTCAATATGCCCCCTTGGATGAAACCATTAGCAGAATCGGAAACTTGCCCTATGGTTTGGTATGGTGAAGACAAGAAAAGGGATGTTATAGTTCTGCCATTTGACACTAAACCATCTTCAAATCGTAATTTTGCCTTGACCCCCGCTTTTCCAATTTTTATGTCTAATGCACTTGATCTTATGATGGAATCGAAGGCGAGTTGGATAAATGTCAGGTCAGGTGAAACGATAAATACAGCCTTTAAAGAATCCGGAAATCAAGTCTTGACAATCAAAAAACCAAATGGCGACGAGATAAGATCAAAGCTAAAAAATGGGATCTTCACTTTTACCGAGACCGACACTGTTGGTATATATCAGATCATCGGCAAAGGTATTGATGAAAAATTCAGTGTTAACTTATTCAATGAGATTGAGTCAGATATAAGACCAAGTGTTGAAACCAAGACATCAGAGCAAAAGGGACAGGATATAGACTTATCTAAACTAGTAAATAAGGAATTTTGGTCAGTTCTTATATTGCTTGTGATAGTGCTTCTTGTCCTTGAATGGTGGGTCTATCATAGACGAGTTTTAGTTTAGCAATTAGGTTAATATGCCCTCGTTTAATTGATATATCCTATCCGCTATGTTTACTGTAAACGTGCCATGAGTAGCTATAATCAATGTTATTGATCTTTCTTTTATTAATCGGATCAAGTGACCAAATATCTCTTCTGCTGTCTCTGGATCAAGCTCTCCCGTCGGTTCATCTGCAACTATAAGTATTGGATCATTGATGATCGCCCTAGCAATTGCAACCCTCTGTTGTTGACCTATGCTCAATTCGGACGGCAGATTATCAATCCGATCCGATAGCCAAAATCTACTGAGAATAGATAAAACCTTCTCCTTGCGGTCTTTTTTTGTCATATTGCTATGTATTAATGCTGATTCCACGTTTTCAAAGGCTGTCCACGTTGGCATCAGGTTAAAATTCTGAAAGATAATTCCGATCTTCTCTCTGCGCATTACAGCTAGTTCTTGGTTATTCATTTTATCAAGACGATGACCTTCAAATATTACTGCGCCAGAAGTTGGGCGTTCAATTCCGCTCAGTGTCCATAAAAGCGTTGACTTTCCTGCACCACTCTTTCCTTTAATTACCACTATCTCCCCTCTATTTATAGAAAGATCAATTCCTTTAAGGACTTCAACTTCACCGCGTTTTGTTTGAAACTTCTTGACCAGATTTTTGCATTCCAATATTGGTCCTATCTTGTCAATCATTTATCTTAGATACTCCTTAAAGCATCCGCTGGTCTTTGCTTAGCTGATACAAATGCAGGAAATATCCCAGCCACAATTCCACCAAAGATCGCTAGAGACAACCCGATAATTATAATAACTGGGGATATTGGAATATGCGATGCCTCCACAGAGCGGATAAGAATTCTCGTAGGTATAACTATCAGTGCTATTGCAGAGATCAAACAACCGATCAAGCCACCGATTAGAGATTGAATTACCGATTCAATAAATATCTGTGCAACTATATCTCCGTCAGTCCATCCGATTGCTTTTAATATCCCGATGTCTTTACGTCGTTCGATAACAGAAGATAACTGTGATCTTAACGAAAACAATATAGTAGAAATACCTATGATAACCAAAAGCAAATATACAGTATTTTCGTTTATTCCCATTACAGTTGAGGCAGGCTTGTAGCAGGCATAGCTTGAAAATACAAGACTTGGTAGGAGTTTCTTCATTGAATTGATCGCCTCTTCGTGTAATTTTGAGCTTTTTGTTTCAACGAGTATGATATTCGCTTCATTGTGAATTGGAGAGTTTCCCATACGTTTGTTAATAAGCTTTACCGCTTCGTCAAAACCCATATATATATCAGATTTCACAGGTCGTATTCCAGCATTGACAACTCCAATTACAAGGAAAGAATCTTTCCCTATGCTTACCTTATCGCCAACTACATATCCCTTTAACTTAGCAAAAGATTCTTCAATCATTACCTTGCCTTTATCATTGGGCAAAAGAAATCTACCACTGATAACATCAGTATTCGCACAGGTTGTAGTAGCGACAGCAATGTTGTTAGTTACATCAAATCCTGCGATTGTTGATACCTCTCCTTTATCATTCTTGAATCTATATAATAAACATGGAGAGGCATCTTTTACAGCAGGAATATTTTTCACTTCATCAATAAATTTGATAGATATAAGTTTAGTTGGTACACCGTATACAACAAAACCTTCATCTTTATTTTCTGGAAATTTCAGCGAGCATTGCGGGCAAGGAGGAAGGCTTGCAGGGACAGATGAGACAAAATGTGTGCCTGTCTGTGCCAATATCTTATCTGTGTTATGTTTAGTATAAGTTATGGCACTGACTAAAATGATCATAACAGCCACAGATAAAGCATAGCCAATTATATTTATTAAGGTTCTTAACTTTCTTCGTTTCAGTTCTTTCCAAGCAAATCTCAATAAATCCAATGAAAAATCATCTCTTTTTACATTAAAATCAAGACATTTAGCCCATATTAATCAGTCTTGATACCTCTGCCAATTATGCTTTCAATAACGATCTCACTGTCAGACGAATTCGTCGGGTCAAGACGAATACTTGTTATAATCCCATTCCAATTACTATGTTTTCCAACAGGTATGATATATTCGTGAATCTTGCCATCTGAGGTTATCGGAAAGCTGATGGAATTAGATTCGCTTATTGGACTATCTGTGGTTGACCAAAAGAATTGAGCCATTTGCCCTTTGCTTGTCGCCATCTTGATCAAAATCTCAGAGTAGTCAGACGCCGAGAACTTCATAGGAGAGCAGATCATATATGGATCAGAACCAGTGCTTTTTGTCACTAAAAGACCGTTTTTGATAGAGAAGATATCTAAGTCATTAGCGGGAAACCAGTCATTTATATCGCCCTGATTGAATAGCCAATTTATCCTATCAATCGTTGAGCGGACCTGTGGAAAATATCTGAACTTTATATCTTTGATCTCTACGTCCGCAGTTCCTGACAATTTTAGTTTTAAAAACAACAATCCACTTGAAATATCGTATTTCCATCCTTCTTTGGCAAGATCAAATTCATATGTCTCGTTGATGACGAGACGATCTTTGATCACTGATTCAGCTTTTGGTTTGTCAAGACCTGCTATCATTATGTAAGCGTCCATTTCAGGTGGATAATTCAAAGAAAACATTATCTTTCCATCGTGCAACTTTGCATTTTTTATCGGTAAAGCACTATTGATGATCACTTTTCCGTCATCTTTTCCAATAACGGTAGTGATTGGCTCAGCGGAATACCCCATCATTACAAACAGATTGCGAATAATCAAAGATGGGGATAATTTCCAAGCAGAAGTTGTCTTGTCCATAAAATTGTAAGAATCAGGATAAAGCCCTTCATATTTTTCGCTCGTCTCTTGTTGATATAGAGCACTGATCGTCAATCCGTCAGCAATCTTTCGCCACGGTAGGCTTTTGTCATATTCATCAAGGTCATATAGAGCATAGGCATAATCCAGCCCATTCCATTGCACAGCTACGCCGAACCAACTTCCGGTAAACCATGTCGCTCCAAAGACAGGAATTGATGCATAAAGCATATAAGGCATATCATCGTTATTCCAAAGATAAACAAATGGCAGTCCTGTGTAAGCCCAATAGATCGCTTCAAACAAGTAAGAGCCTTTGCCTGTGATCTTATAAGCTTCGAGATACGCCTGAACTGCATGGGCAGATGCCAATATGTCGGGAGTATGCACAGGCACTTCCCAAACCTGTGCAGCACGAGGGACAGTAAAACGTCCCATAAATGCCAAAGCCTTCAATCCAGCAGAAAGACTAGTTTTATCACCTGTCATTCTCGCATATCTGAGCAAATTATAGGCATTATTGGCACAAAGACCTATTTCAACATCGCCCTTTTTCCCCAATTTATGGTAATCCTGATGATGAATTTGATCATTTTTGTTCCATATATCAGGATCAAATCTCCACGAACCATCTTCATTTTGTGAATTAATCAGATTCATTATATTATTTCTATAGCCAATATAAAGTTTATCGAGACCACCGATATAAAATGGAAGATTTCTTCCAATACTTCTTTGCATATTTCTTATTGCCGTCTCTGCACGTTCAAGATATTCAGACTTTTTGGGACTTTCAGATAAAATTTTTGACGAAAACCACAATTGACGAGCGAATTCAGGATTAACACTTGCCCCCCATGGGTCCCAATCAAGCGTATTATGCCATTTTTGTTGATCGGTTAACCAAAGCGTTTTCATATACGCTATCAAAGAGAATTCAAGTTCTTTATCTAATGTCCCTCTTGGCAATGGAAGAGGTTCAGGTAATCCGTATTTTTCAATCCAATATTTGATTGAATAGACAGCGGAAGCCTTATTCTCGCCTTTATGGAAGCAAAATAACTGCGAGTTTATCTTAATGGAGTCCCCATGATTAAGCTTATATGGTATCTTTGCTTGTGTGCTGTTCTCTTCTACCCAATTTGGTATGGAAGGGGCAAATATCCCCATAACATCGTAATCTTGCATAGATTCAAACCAATTCGGTGATGCGAATAACGCAGATGGTCTATCGAATTTCTGTGACCAAGCCTTCTTGGCATCCCACATCATACCTGTAATAATCCTTCCAGTCGGGACATTCTCACTGACAGCCATTAGCGGTATTGTTATCTTGTTGGGATGTGGAACACGTCTGATATGATTTGGTGGAGCAATGTCAAGCGTGCTTGACGAAATCTCCTCATTCTCCAAAAATTCCAGACCTGAGAAGATCGCATCATATCTGTTCTGTCGGCTTGTGTAAATTGTCGTTCCATAAAAAGCCAAGACTTCCCGATCCTTTTCAGTAGTTGCTGAATAGATTACATCAACCCATCTTTGATCTTTTGGCAGATCGAAGACAAACTCAAAATTCCAGACCACTTTGTCTACATCAACAAAACGTTTTCTGAATACATACTTATTCCCTTTTTGTTCATAACTGTCAGCGAACAAAGGCACGTATTCAATCTCGCCTTTATTTGTGCGATAGATCAGTCTGCTAAACATAGGGCTTTGGGCAAAATAAGAATTTATATTCGGATGTCTTATGGCAAAAATTCCATAACCTTGATCTATCTTATAAAAATCAACTCGTATATACTCATTTTCTAACTTCAATGCGGGCTCTTTTGTATCTGCTGACGTGACAAAGAATGCCTGAGATAATGATCGATCTATTAAACATTTTATAACACCTGAAAAGCTTTTCTCCGATGATATCTCCCAGTTTAATGTTGTAGATTGGTCAGGAGATAGCTTTTCCACAATTAATTTTTTTGAATTTTTTGCGGTAAAACCATCAGGTAGGTCAATATTAACTTCTATATTCTTTGCCTCAATATCCCCGATATTCTCTATTTCCAAGTTAACATTGATAATCTCGTTGAGATTTACTATCGGCTTGACAGAGCCAAATTTTTTAATTACCAATTTGACGCCTAACATTGTAACAGTTACATCATCTACCAACATTTCGCCACTGCCCTTTTCAGACGATTCGTTTATGCGTGGTGCAAAATGAACGTGTTTCGCATCTTCTCGTTGTCTGAAATCAAACTCTATCTCGCCTTGATGCCATTGGTCATCGCCAATATGTTCAGATGGGACAGTAAATACCTGTCTTCCGACCTCATTACTGCCAGATTCATTCATTGCGATTATATAAAATTGCATGTTTTTGCCACCAACCGAAGATGATATAGCCTTATACCAAAATTTAGCGACACCACGCGTCAGAGGTATCAACTCGTTATTATTGCGGTTGATGCCGACAACTGAATCTGATGTGCTTTTCAATCGTAGTGCATATTTCCCTGAGTGAGATTCTTTTGAAAGTTCAAATGATGCTCCTTTTGCTGAAAAACCGCCCCAATCCATCGGAAAACCTTGTCCTGATAACTGCTCAAATCCACCATTTGTGCATAAATTCCTCAATTCTGATGCCTGACTAGCAACCGCACTGCTACCAAAACCAATTATAATACAAAAGGAAACTACCATATTTAACATAATTTGATCATCTCCATTTAAACCTTTCTGACCAATTTGAAAACGCCTTTTTTCCCTTCAAAATAGAAGCATTTTCCATTATCAGAGACATTGAATTCTCCAATATCTGAACCGTTATGACTGACAGACCAAATGCCGGACTTCAGATCACATATAAGCACTTTGAGGTTATCATTTATGTCAATTCTCACAGAATCAAGCAAATTTCCATCTTTGCTAAACACAATAGCATAGTTCAATACCTTTGTCCCAATAAGGTTATCTTGTTCAATTTTGGTAACCTCCGGTATATCCTGTATTCTTTTATCCATAACCGACATTGCATGTAAGAATATATCATATTCATTACTTTGTGATGGAGAGACTTCAACCCTCCAAGCACCGCTTTCTGTGATGCCGTCCTTATGTGCTGGATAATTCTTCTGGACACTACTGATCCAAAATTCCTTTCCGTCTCCTCCGATCTTTTTGATATCAGCTTTTTCTGGCATAAGGCTTTTGACGACAAGTTTCCCGCTATATTCTCCTTTATAGGCTTTTCCGTCCCTGATCACAGTTATTATATCACCTTCGATTCTTGGCTCTTGGATTGAATGCAATAACCAAGTCTTTTTGAAAGTCTTGTCCTTTGACTTTATCCTGTCCATCACAACGAAGATACACGGGTATTTTTCGTTATTTGTATTGATAGTTACCATTGAACGAGTGACCTTTTCGACTTTTTTTGAAGAGTAGGCATTCGTAATATCACCTGAAATATAGCTATACTCTGGAGTTAAACTATCAGGACCGAATTCATAAGCAGTTACCTGCCCCATCTTATAGTCTTTGGTCAGGAGTGTTTCAAGGTTTTTTGGATGATCACTTCCATCAACCCATCTTTGACCACCATCGTTGACTGACCCTTTGCCCATTTGTTCATCCGGATCAAAGATGAGTAATCCATTTTTCGATATTGTCTGATGGAGATAATTTTTCCAGTGTTCATTACCATATTCATCATAGACACCTGATGATATTGCAAGCGCTCCACGATAATATATTTGAAAGATTCCAAAATCCTTGCATTGATGGTTGCCGAAAAAATACTCCCCTATACGCATTTGGACAACTGCATCGTTACTATCTACGCCCATATTCCAGCCAGTCCGTGCTATCATCTCGCCCATAGGACTTGGAAAATACTTAGTCAGTGGCAATTCACTTAGAGGTCTTTTTTCTGGGCTAGGCTCTTTAAATAAAATCTCAAAGATACAATCAAAATCACCATATTCGTTGAAAAAATCCGATTCAGCCATTGTCATCAGGAATGGATCGTTATAATAGCTTGCAGTCATCAATGCAAGCAATCGTTTGCGAGGGTCATTGCCTCTTTCATTAAAAGTATCGCCACTATGCATCTGCTGTCCATCTGGTCGCATATTATAGATCATCTGATATGCAACGAATTGTTGTTCACGCGAGAATACATCTCCCGCCCCCATACGTCTAAATAACCAACTGACAGCTTGATCATGTTGAAATCTTGTCTGGAAATATGAATCTCCTTGATGATGCATATGAGATTGATAAACAAAATTACGGACAGGGACGAATTTCTCAAAAAAAAGCTTTACAGATGCGTCATACATCGTCTTTGATTCGTCATAGATCGCTATTCCTGCGGGAATTTGACCTGTCAGAACCCAGCCCTCTGTATCGTGTCCAACAACTGCGTGTCCATTAGGATTAGCAGGATACCCAGGGCTATGTGATGACGCTATATTTTCAAGTTTTTTTATGAACTTCTGCTTTTCATCATCGGTCAGTAGATCGTAACACCAGTCATAAACACAAGCCCCTAGATGTAAGAGGTTAGAAAATACTCTGCCCGCATAATCAGGGTTATTTGAATACTTATCTGTATATGCGAACCATTGTTTTATGGCATTCTTTCCTATATCCCTTATGTTTGAATTGAGATGGTCGTCTTTACACATCAGATAAACAAAAGCCATACATGCAGGGTTTTCGGACTTCTTTATCAAGTTCCAAGCTCTGTTAAATTCTGGTAAATCCAACTTTTTCCTTATATCAGATAAATCTGTCGGTCTGAGATAAACTCTTGGATGTCCATTCGGCACTGGCGGTATTTTAACGTTTGTGGAGTTATGGATGCCTTCAATTTTTGCATTTACTTCTGTCATTTTAACAGTCAGGATTTCCCAAGCTTCGTCCTTGATATTCACAAGTCCGTAATTGCTATTTTCTCCGTCAAATCTGCCTTCAGCAGGTTCATCGGCATATTCAAACCAATGATATCCGACAGCATAAGGCAGTTTCATAAACGTTTCAACATAATTAGAAAAGCCATCTGCACGGTCCTTTTGAGTAGCAACAGGTATGCCCGCACCTTTCGTGTTTGGCAGTCCAGAATCCATAGCTTTGAATGAAAACTCTGTTATCATTATGGGTTTTCCTGTTATTTGATATATTTCATCTAACTTATCAATCGGCGGAGTTGGACTGTAATTGTTATATGATACTATGTCTACATATTCGCCCATTGCAGATAAAACCTCATCTGGAGCGTATCCAGCAAATCTACAACCGAGTATAAGATGATTTGGATCATATTTTCTTATCGCATCTTTACAAACCATAAAATATTGTTCTGCGACCTTTTTGAGAAAAATGCTTTTTATCCTTTTTATTTCCAGTGCGACATTAGATATACTCCGCATCTCTGTTATTAAGTCTATAAGCTCATCATAGTTTTTTGCATTAGTATTGAATGCTTGATTGGCTTTATCAAGATCACCATAGACCATCTGAATACCTGCTATGATCATCTCCTTTGGCAAATTTTGTTTGCTTATCTCTTCTGTTAATTTAGTGAGAAATTCATCAGTCATAAGGTCATTAAACGATTCCGCATTCGTTCCAAAGGCTTCATTTACCTTGTTTAGACTGCCATAAATTTGGGTAAGGTAAAGCAAAGCAATTTCCTTTGGCATCTTCTGCTTAATTTGAGGTTTATTAGAAAGTTCAGACTGTGCTTTTTTAACAGAGTCTCCCAACTGTGATATATCATTTATCTCAAAGAGATCGTCAAAACTGTTGAGTTTAACTTGCCAAGCGGAATTGAAATTGTCAATATCTTCATAGACATTGGCAATTGTTGCGACTAATGTTTTTTTGCCATCAGATTCTTTTGGCATCATCATAAAATCATCAAAAAGTGTCCTGTTTGAACGCCAATCCGCTCCCCATCTGAGTTCATTGTCAGTGAAGTATCCGATCAGAAATGGGTCACTTGACCTTGATAAGCATATCTCTTTGGCTCGTTTTTCTGCTATATCTTTAAACTCTTGTGAGAAGACATCGGCAAAAAGACCTTTAATCCACGATGCCCCTGCGGAAGCCCCTATGTCCATTATGACTGTATAAGGCATTCCTTTGCCAAATATTTCGTTATTTGACCAAGCACCTATGGTATTGAAGTTCCAACTCCATAGCCGTTTAACGGTAACATTTCCCCAGTTATCGATATTTTGGTATTTCTCTTTTGTCACCTGAGCATAAGGAGAATATCCCAAAGATGGAGCATAATCCGCAGTGTAACTGATGTGGTTGACGCCTTTTGATATAAAAGCATGTCCTTCTGGATCGATCAGCCACCAAATATCGCCGATCTTCTCAACCCGGAAGAAGCCAGTTGGCTTTGACTTTATGGCTGTCCATCCGCCGTATTTGTTATATTGTTCATTTATACCATTAACCAGACCTAATATTGTTATAATGGTTAAAAAACTAGTCATTTTTCATTTTCTCCAATATTATATGTCTGCGTGTTCAATCATTTCAAATAACGGATTTTCTTTGATGTTTATCGGTAATTGAATAATTGACCGCCTACGAGACGACTCAAAGACCGCTATTATCACTTCCAAAGTTGCCCTAGCACTGGAAGCATCCAAAAGATGTTTTGACCCTGTTTCTATACTATCTATCAAAAGCCTTACTATCTCTGCATGTGCTGACGGTAGCTTCGGCAATTCTAATTCTTCGACAGATCGGTTTTTTACCAGTCGCACCCAAGGTTGTCCAGGAGTTGGGGCATCGCCATCGATCTCTATTTGCCCCTCTGTACCCTTCAATATTATGTGATGGTAATTTGAACCTTCAACACCTTTCCATAACGGTTCAAAATATGAAATTCCATCTTCTTTTTTGAGATTTGCACCACCAAGAGTTAAGATCGTCCTTATTCCATTATTGAAGTTGAATATGCTTATAGCAGCATCCTCAACTAAACTTCCCCATGCAGAACGATGAGTTTTAGCATCAATTTGTCCGAAGACCCAATTAACAGGCTGATCGTCTGCATACCATCTGAGCAGATCAATCGTATGTGTCCCATCTACGAGAAGACTCGTCCAAGGATGACCATGTGCCTCCATAGATACTAGTTCGCCAATTGCCCCATTTTTTAGTGCATTATAAGCACAAACATATTGCGGAGAAAAACGCCTTTGATGACCTATTATCAATACCGTGTTTGATCTTTTGCAAGCTTCAATCATAGCATCTGCTTCGCCAAGACTTAAAGCTATTGGTTTTTCACAGAATACAGCCAAAGGCTTGTATTTTGCGGAATCAATAGTCATTGATGCATGCAAATGATGATGTGAACAGACGCTAACGATCTCAGGACGTTCTTTGTCCAACATCTCGTTATAATCAAGATAACGTTTTTCTTTGGAGATGCCGTATCTTTCGCCAAAAGCATTGACCGCATCTTGACTGATATCTGCACAAGCTATTATCGGTATATTATTTGCCAAATATCCGTGGGCATGTGCACCAGAGATACGACCGCAAGCGATTATAACCGCTCTATATTCTTTCGTTTTATTGGACATAATTTCCTCTCTTTTCTTTGTTGATAATTTGAAGCATCAGACCTAATTTTCGCCCAACGATGATTTATATTTGATGATTTCATAATTGAGCTTGGAACACTTTTGAGACCTTATGGATATGGTTTTATTGTGCAAAACTTGGACTTAGATAAATTTTATGTAATGTTTCTGCAAATCTGAGATGTTTTTCTACTGATGCGAGTATCGGAAGAACGGACAGGGAATGTTTGATCAAGTCCAGCGAAGGGTTAGCCAAATATTCAGCCATTAATCGTCTTTGTATAGCTAATAGACGAGTAATTCCACCAAACCAATCAGGCAATTCTCCGATGTTTTGAGGAATAAATTTGTTTCCACATACCAGAGTTGGCACTTCAACGCAAGTATTATCAGGGAGATTGCTAACAGCACCGTTATTTATAACTTGGAGTGCAACTAATTCCTTTTCATCAGTAGCCATAGCTCTGATCAGTTTTCCAATAGCACGACCTGTTGCAGGATAGTTTACAAGAGATCGCTCTGGATGTATCATCGGAGGGTCTACAATCAATCTTTCGTTTTGTAAAGCCTCTTTTAGGGCTTTTTCATAATTCCCTCGTTTATCTCCCCAACGACTCCAATCCAAACTGGTCTTTGGCTCAAAATGAAATGGCGGAGTATGATATGCAGAACTCATAAGATAACCGGTAAGCTCAAATACCCTCAAAACTCCATAATTGCCGGGATGGAAATCTATATCTTTCTCTATTTCTGATATTTTTTCTCTAAGAAGTTGATAGCCATCTTTTCCGTTGATCGTAAGTTTTAGCGTCCAACCATTATGATTTACTCCTGCATAGATCATCTCAACAGATTCTTCTGGGACTCTGAAATAATATGCAATTGCACCCCGTAACCCTTCAACTTCGACACACATACCAACTGCCTGAATTCCCAAGATATTCATAAACAGTGCTATGACATCTGTGGGATTGACTAATGATATATGTGTTGCAGAAGGGCAATATTTTTTTATATCTTCAGCGAGATCAATGTAAAAAGGAGCGACTGCGACAGCTTCTGCAAGATCACCAGGGCCTGGTTCTGGTAGGATAGCGTTAGCATTTGCAAGTAATTGGTTTATCTCTCTTAATCGGTCATAAAGAGCAACAGATACAAAGACAAGATCTGCCCCCTCAAGAGCTTCCTCACGTGTTGTCACTGTTATTGCTTTGAAATCAGGAAACTCACTGCTTATGATATCAGCATATTGACGCATAAGTTCTGCTCGATCTCTGTTTATATCATAAAGCGAAAGACAAAGCTCAAAACTCCCCTTTTTTCGCATAATATCAGCTATACCATTTATTATTGACGGGAGAAATATACTTCCGCCACCGATATATGCGACTTTGAATTCTCTTCTGTCCATCTTTATTTCTCCATCAGAGATTTTATATCATTTAAAGTTCCATTGATAGCGGTTATGGTTTTTTTGACGTTTTGATTTGAGATATTCATTGAGATCAATTCAGATTTCAAACGTACAAGTTCATCAGTATAGTCTATAAGATCAGCACGCGACATCCTTTCACTGAGATATATTGGAGGACCGGGCGCAGATGGATTTTCACTCCAAACAAGCGGCTCAAGCGATATGGGACCATTTCCGACGCGAAAATTTGATCGAGAAAAATATGCATTTTCCGCGAGTGTAAACCATTCACAAAGTTTTTTAGAATCAGACTCACTGAGATCATAAACAGCCTTTACACTTTCATAAAGAGAATGTTCAGGACTTAATGACGGGTCTTTTAATATCATCGCCCCAACACGCCAAGATAACTCTTCAACGGGATTAGCAAATGGACGGTAAAAATATTCACAAGCTCTTCCGCCATCATTATACAGTTGTTTTAATGCCTTTGCAGAACTAATTCCACACGGCAAGAACCATCTCAGACGTTCCCAATGTTGTGGAGGCTCAACAAAGACACCACCGACAGAGCCAAAGGCACAGTCAAGGTTTTCTATAATTTGTTTACGTCTACCTGTGAAAGCTGACAGTTCTTGGACCTCGACCATGTAGTCAACCGCTTTTGAAATTTGTTTGATATGTTCAAATTCACTTGGCTCATCAAGCCTTAGTCCCCAAGAAGCCTGACCTACTACCCAATCAGGACGATTAGATTTTATATATTCAGCTGAACGTATAAGAATTATAGCATGATGCTCTGCTGGCGAAAGTTTACTGCATTTTTCACAGTTACATCGCCCTTGATCTGCGGACTGCATACTCACACCGTCAAGCTCCCATTTAGGGTCCATAATGAAATCAAGAACTTGTCTTTGCACTTCCCAAGCCTTTTCGCTAAACAGGCACATAGCTTTATTATGCCCAGCAGAGACCTCTGGCACTTTTCTTATTATCTCATCAAATCCCCATGAATATATTCCCACACCTGATAATATCTTTATATTGCGTTCGTGTGCAGATTGGACAAACTGTTTCAGGAATTTATGGCGTCTATCGTCAATGACATTTTCAAAAGGAAAGGGCCAAGAGTTATTTATAAACAATCCCCATACGACATTATAAGTGATGTCCAATTCTTTCTGGACGTCAAGGAACCGAATCTGATCTTCAAGAAGTTTTTCATCCCATCTTATACAGGGCCAACTGTCGTTTGGAGTAGGTTCTGACGCAAGGTCTCTTAACCATCCACAAGTAACACGGTATTTGAAAGTTTTGTTCTCTGTCATAGCCTATCCTTTTTAATGTCGTAAATTGAAACAAATAAAAAACGCACCCATAAAGAGAGGATGCGTAAATACTAAGGTTATGGTTTAAAAACTAGCAATAAGCGAAATCCTATGCGATTGACCAAGCTCACCATAGGGGACGAAAGCATAATCAAGTTTGTAATTACTGATGCCAAAACCAACACCTGCACGCAAACCCGACGCGGCACCGAGATCATTTCCCCCGAAAGTATACCTATACCCGAGACGAAGGTCAAACATTCCCATTATCTTATAACCTGCACCGAATCCAATGTTAACATCGTTATCGGAGGGGATATTTGAATCAACAGCCAAAGTCAAAGCATTATCCAGAAGTTTATATGCCACTCCAAAATTGACATTTAACGGAAGTCCATAGGATTCTTCTACAAATTTTATTTTTGTCCCTAAATGTTGTAAATTAACTCCAATAAGAAATTTGTTATCTGCAGAATAAATCCCGCCGATATCTACTGCAAAAGCCTGAGCCTTTTTCTCATCAATTTTTTCCTGTAAAAGCTTTGCATTGAAACCAAAAGAGATGGATTTGTTTATTTTTCCGCCGTATGAGAGTGTAACTAATAAATCATAAGGTCTGAATTTACCTTGTTCTATTCCAGCATCGTCAGTTTTTTCAAGTTCGCCCATTGAGATATAGGCTATACTTCCTGCGATAGTTCCCATCCCGAAAGCAGGTTGGACATATCCTAGGTACTCATATCTGATATCCTCAAACCATTCATTATGCATCAGTCCGATCTGTATTTTCTCAACTTTGCTTAATCCCGCCGGATTCCAATAAGTTGCATAAACGTCATCCGCACTTGCTACGTTTGACTCTCCCATACCGACCGCATTGGCCCCGACACCGATTTTCAGAATTTGACCGCTTTTAGTCCCTGCATTTTCGTTTATTTTCTTGGCAAAACATTGATAATTGATCCCGTATAGCATTATTAATATAACTGCTATAATTAAAACTGCTCTTCGCATTAAATTTCCTCCATATAAAAAGAATTTTTCCAGTATTTCATTAACCTATTTTAGTAGAGTTTCTTTCTGTTTTCTATAATTATACTCTTTTAGATCACATTATGTCAAATGAAAACATATCCTAGGTATGAAAGAGAATGGTATCACATAACAAGCAGTCCAACGGAGAGTGCCTGTCGTCATGTAGTAGGAGACAGGCTAAAGCGCAGTGGAATGCGATGGACAGAAGAAGGAGCTCAGTATGGAACATCGTTACGTCTGAAATGGAAGAACAATGAATGGGAAGACTACTGGTTAAGCTATCGTTCTAGTTATTTGGAATTGCCTAAAATTTGAATTGCACTCGCCTGCCTATTAGTCATTGATCTTTTCGTCCAAAATTGTTAATATCTTTCAGGGATTTAATGCTAGCACAATTTTTGATCTATCTATAATATCTTCAAGGAGGAAAAATGGAGACAACTGCTATTATTTCATTATTGCCGTTGTATTGTCTGATAACATCTTCTATAACTGATAGTATTGAGCTATCAAACGAATTTATAAGCATAAAAATACACAAAGAATATCCGATCATACTTGAATACAAGAGGTTGGATGCTAAATCGTGGTTCGGAGGTGCTGACCCTAACGAGAGATGGACGATAAGTGTCATAAAACCCGATCGATCTATTTTGGATATTAGTAAAGACAAAGTCCAAATAGATCGCAATTTTTCAAAAGATCACGCGGAATATAAATTTTTATGCTTCATTGAAAATGATCAAGTTTTGAAATTCACTGTAAACATATCTTTGGAATCAGATCAGGTTATTTTGAAAATAGGTAATATACAGACCAAAGATGGATATAAGTTATTCAAAATAGACTTTCACAAAGGCATTCGTTTATATATAGATGAAAATGCCCAAAATGGCTCAATTTGCGGAGGAAACTTAGGTAGAGAACGTAATCCATACTTTCTTGAAGATCTGAAGGAAGCTAGACAACGTAATCCTCAAAATATAGATATGATAATGTTATGTCAATCAGGCGCAGTTGCGGTAGGATATAATAATCTTATCATACATCCTTGGCAATTTCAATGCAAAAGTCAAGGGACTGATTTTGCTGAGTTTTGGTGTTCTCCTTATGTTCATACTGTCTTTGCAGGTGCAGGTGATAACTGGACAACAGAAGAATTAGACGACTTTATATGCAAGATCGGAATACTGAGCGATTACTCAGGAGACGGTGAAATTGATTGGCGAGATGGCGCTGCATTTATTCGTGATAACTTGCCTAATGGCGTTCCATTATTTCAGGAATATATGAGATATGAGGCAAATGATGACTTCGACAATTTCATTGATGTCGTAAGGAGAATATATCATATAACAGATGGACGTCCTCAACTGTGTCTCCATGCTGCGTGGCAATATTGGGGCTGGGACAGTGAATATCCCGCTTATATGGAGCCAAACGATGAATACGGGGGACGACCTGCGCTTTACAGGCTTATGACAGAAGCTCCAAAGTATCGCTGTATTGTCTCTTTGATCCATAATTTTGATGACTCCTACAAAGACTCGCCTGCTTGGAACGAGTCAATAATAATTCGTAATGAAGATCAATCTTTATTGGAGGCAACAGCTTGGGCAGGTGGACGAAGCTATATCAATAGCCCATTTAAGATGGTTAAACTTGGATGGGCTAAAAAAGTCATTGATGGACTATCTGCTCAGGGTGCAAGATTAAGGCTGTTTTCAGATGTCCTGTCTGCAGTGCCAGAAAGAGTCGACAAAGACAAAGATTTTCCCGCTGATGTCCTAGCAAATCTTGTGCTTGGAAAGTTTAAAATAATTGAAATGCTGAAAGAAAAGGGCATAACTGTCGGTAGTGAAAGCGTCACATATCCATTTGTTGGCAAGATATGCACCGCTCATTCAATGTCACTTGGAATATCAGATGATCCAAAAATAGTTCCTTTGGGTCCTTTTGTGCTTCACGGGAAAATGGCTTACCAGTCATGGGGGCATGGTTACGACACACTTTTAGCTGGCGTAGATAACACGACAGGATGGGATAACGACAGAATTTATCTCTGGGCAATGGTGCTTGAACAATATGCAAACAGACCAATGACTAATTACACAAGGAAAAATGGAATTTTCCGAACAGAATTTGGCAAAGGGACATTTGTTGAATGGGATAAACCGAAGTCTAACATCAAAGTTGTCGTCGATGGAAGATTGATCAGCAACGGCAAAAGCTGTTTCATCCCAAAGAAAACTCCTAATGTATATTTGGCTTATTCTACAACGCAAAATCCTCAAAAATATCCCAAACCACAAGATTGGAATGATATATCTAAACTGATGATTTACAAGTTAAGCGATAAAGGCGAGAAAAAAGTCGAGTCATACGGTCTAGTTTCATTTGATGGAGATAATATAGTATTCACACTCAAACCACAGACACCATATAGATTATGCTATGGAGAAGAAGCCTATCTAGCAGATAAAGTGATCCGCGAAACTGAATTTGAACAGCCAACTATAATATGGAAAGTTGATAAAGTCATAGAGTCTTATCCTTCTTCTGAAAAACCCTCGTGGATAAGAAAAAGCACAAGAATTGACCCCCCAGGTAAAATCCTATATGTCGGTTGTGGTGCAAAGTTTCCAACGGAAGAACAAACAAAAAAACACGCAGTATCAATAGTTGCCCGAAAGCTAACTTGGCATGTCAGACAAGGATATGTCAATCGCTCTCGTGACTACGAAAGACAACTGAACCTCGATTATGATAAGATCGGATTTGACAATTGGAACTTAGGTCTGGATATAACCCAAGAGATGTATTCACTTGAAAAGATAAATGCCAAAGATGGTGTTGAATGGTATATTGAAAAGTTAGAAAGCCATGACCCTGAAAACATTGACGGAGCTATTATGTATAAAGCTTATGTCGCAGTCCCAGTGACAAAAAAAGAGATACATGATATCTATGTAGAAGCAATAAGATATAATCTAAACCTAGCGAAAAAAGATTTAATTCTAGGTAAAGGTGACGAGTCACAGCTTCAAAATAGGATCAAGCTTTGGACGTATATGCTTGAGGAGGAATCGAAAAAGGATCAATAAAAGAAACGGTGATAGGGGTTGAAAACAAAGTCCAAATAATAATATAATATAATCGTGATTAATTACAATGATAAGCGAAAATCTAAATTTATATTGGAGGAATAAAAATGGCGAAATTCGGCATAAACTTGCTTTTATGGTCAGGTTCCTTTGATAATGGATCATTACCTTTGTTCAAAAAGGTAGCGGATTTTGGTTTTGATGGTGTGGAAATTCCAATTTTTGATCCATCAGTAGTCGACATAAAAGCGACAAAAGAGGCTTTGAAATCATCTGGTCTAGAAGCGACAACTTGTGCTATCCTTGGCGATGATAGAGATATTATAAGCGATGACCCTGCCATACGGGAGAATGCCAAAAAATATATAAAAGATTGCATTGACATCAGCTATGAATTGGGAAGTGGTATTTTTTGCGGACCGCTTTATAGCGCTGTTGGCAAATTAGTGGGACGGTCACGCACAGCAGAGGAATGGGACCGTGCTGTTGAAGGACTCAGTGAGATGGCGAAATATGCAGGTGAAAAAGGTGTCATTTTGGCAGTTGAACCGTTAAATAGGTTTGAAACATATTTCATTAATATCGCGCAAGATGCAGTTAAACTCGCCAAAGACATCAATCATCCAAATTTTAAGGTCCATCTTGATACATTTCATATGAATATTGAAGAAAAAGATCTGTATAAAGCCATAAAAGATACCGGCGAATACCTTGCCCATGTCCATACTTGCGAAAACGACAGGGGAAGACCGGGCAGTGGAAATGTGGACTGGGATGGTGTGTTCAAAGCTCTTCACGAAATTAATTACAACGGATGGCTTGTTATAGAATCATTTGTTCCCGCAATCGAAGCTATTGCAAAAGCTGCCGCTATATGGCGTGAACTGGAACCGGGTGGAGCAGATGTCATAGCAAAAGAAGGGCTGAATTTCATAAAAAGCCGAATGCAATAAAATCTAGTCTATATATCAATAGGAATGATCTACTATGACCAGTAGAGAGCGATTATCACGTCTTTTCAACGGCGAGGATATAGATCGTGTGCCTATATGGCTTTTGTTCCCATTTTTTAAAAGTGGCTCTTATGCTAATGTCTGGGAAATAGCCTCATATAAGCAGATAATTCAAAAAATCTATGAATATACCGATACGATTGAACGTCGTCATTTCAATACGGGCTTCTGTTTTAACTTCAATCCTAATATTCAAACAGAGCATCGACAATTTGCAGAAAACGGTAAAACAATATCCCAAAGGATCATTCGTTATAAAGATATTCAATTGAAAAGCTCGGTCACAAAACAAGAGAACAATACCGTTGTTGAGCCGTTGGTTAAAGGACCTGATGACTTGAAGAAGATACTTGCTATACCATATCATCAACCGAAACCACAATTTCAGTGGTTTTTTGATGAACAAGAGGAATTTGGTGATCACGGTCTAATGGCTGTTGACATCGGAGACCCGTTAGCTGTTTTGCACGGACTATGCGGAGAAATGGACTTCATAGTGTTGTGCTACTCAGAGACTCAAGCAGTCATTGATTTTCTTGATGTCATTTCAGAAAGGATAATGAACACGTATCGCTATCTACTGGAAAACAACGTGGGAGACATTTACTGGATAGTCGGATCGGAGTTTGCAGGTCCGCCTATGTTGCCACCTAGATTTTTTGACAAATTAGTTGTCAGATATAATAAACCTCTGATAGATTTGATCCATAGCTACGGGAAGAAAGCCATGATACATTATCATGGCAATATTAGATCGGTTTTACAAGATTTTGCAAAGACAGGATTAGATGCAATTCACACGATAGAGTCCCCTCCTATGGGTGATTGCACATTAGCACAAGCTAGAAAAGAAATCGGTAAAAATGTGATACTCACTGGAAATATCCAAATAGGCGATCTTTGGAGCAAGACAGAAGAGGAGATGGAATATCTTGTCCAAGAAACTCTTAAAGAAGGTATGAAGGGAGCATTTATTTTGTCTACAACTGGCGGACCTTATGCATCAGAAATACCTGAAAGAGTTGTGAATAATTACATCAAAATTATCGATACTGCGTTGAAATTGGGTTTATATTGACTTTGAATAAAAAGTGGAGGTGTTATTTATGATAAGGAAAGTAAATACAATGGGCGTTATCTTGCTAGCGATAATTTTAGCAGGGTGTGCGACTGCCGGTAAGTCACTTGTTGCAAAACAAGAATGGAGTGAAAATTACGCTAGAATGAAAGGCGTAGAGGCTACTTCACCGGCTATGGTAGATGGTGATCCAAGCACTATGGCAGAGACAAAAACTCCTTCGGATGCTTCTGCTGCAACAAAATATACCGAAGCTGTGGTTAAACTGCCTGAAAAAAAGGCGATTCGCAGGATCGTAATCAATAGTGCTAATCTCCGGTCTTTTGCTGTATATGCAGGTGGAGAAACAGAAAACGATTGGAAAATGCTTAAAGAAATCAAAAATACTGAAGAGGAAAAGATCACATTAAACGTATCCGCTGTTACAGACAGGATCAGGATACGAGTGGCAAGGACATCAGACGATACAACAACTCCCGGAGGACGTGGTAGTCAAGCAAGATTGAAACGGGCACCAGGGAAAATAAAAGAAATAGAAATATATGGATATGCACAAGGGAATATAGCATCAACAACACAAGCAACAACGCAAGCAGTAGTTGCTAAAACTGATACTCAAGCGGTAGTTGCTAAAACCAATACTACTGACTCCGGAATGATTACAACATCGATAACGGAATCTGCTCCAGTGGAAGTGCCAAAGGGTCCTCCCATAAGTGCGACAATAGAAACTACACAAAAAACGTTTTCAACAACAGGTCCTATTCCATTAAAGATAAATATCAAAGCAGGCGCAGATGAAATTAACACATTAGAAGATACCTTATCTGAGAAAATGCTCTCAACTAAACTTGTTATAAAATCATCATCGGGAGATGTTATAGCTTGTTCTAAACCAGTTCCTCCGCTATCAAGCCCGAGACCATATAGGGCAGCAGATAGACCTGTTGATGTTAGAAATGCTGTAACTATTGAACCTAATGAGACTCTTGTGGTCAGTATTGCTAATTTGCTTGACTATTATCCAATTAATGCACCTGATACGTATACAATACAGCTTGTCACTTGGGTTGATTTACATGACAAATTCGTAGGAAGAGAAGCAACAGAAAGGGAAGACCTTGAAAGACAGATAAGAGATATTAACTCTAAGACAAATTATACCCCGCAAGAAAAGGCAGCTATAATCCAAAGCTTGAAGGATGAAATACTTCAATCGCAGAAGAGAAAATCCAAAAGATACATAGAGGTCAATGCAAAAGGTAAGCCATTTAAACTTGAATCAGATGTAATTGAAATAACTATACAGTAGTAAACAAGAGTTTAAAAGGGGCAAGATTCAGAAATATATGTTTTTGATTAAAAGTTGAAGATTATCGGCAATATGTGCTATTTTTTGACTGCTCTTCAACTTTTAACCTTAAAATTGTCTAATTATTGGGAATTAGGATATATCAAGAAGGTCCTTGAGGATTTTGCTTCTGCCAGGATGTGCTAGTTTTTTTAAGGCAACAACCTCTATTTGTCTGACCCTTTCTCTTGTTATTCCAAATTTTTTGCCAACAGCTTCAAGAGTTTGGGGCTCATTGTCGTCAATTCCAAATCTTAGACGTATGATCTCTGCTTCTCTATCAGATAAAACATTTAGGGCATTTTTAACATACTCTTTTATAATGTTTGAAACCGTTTGAACATCGGGGGCTTCGGTCTCTTTATCCTCAATAAGATCGCATAGCATATTATCGTCTTCTATATTTAAAGGTGTTTCAAGAGAAACTGGTCTCTGTGCAATTTGGAATATATGTTGAACCCTTTCAACTGTTATCCCCATCTCTTGGGCTACTTCTTCAAGAGTCGGTTCTCTGCCTGTTCGTTGAATCAATCTTTTAGTTGCTGCGGTAGCCTTGTTAATAGCTTCTATCATATGGACAGGAATGCGTATTGTCCTACCTTGATCTGCAATAGCTCTTGTTACAGCTTGTCGGATCCACCAGGTAGCATAAGTGCTAAATTTATATCCCTTTCGATAGTCAAATTTGTCAACCGCTCTCATTAAACCTATGTTTCCTTCTTGGACAAGATCCAAGAAGGACAAACCTCTACCTATGTACCTTTTAGAGATATTAACGACTAATCTTAAATTGGCTTCCACCATACGCATTTTAGCTTGATGAGCCAGTTCCTCTTCTCTATCAATATCTTCAACTAATATATTAAGCCTCTCTATTGGTATGCCGATCTTATTTTCTATTATGTTGATCTTTTGGATGATGTCTTTTGTCTGTGAACTGCTTATCTGATCTTTCGAAACAACATTATCATTAGTCGTATCACTGGAAATTCTATTTAATTCATTAAAAGCCAATGTATTATTAAGTTTTTCTTTAAGTGAATTTACTTCATTAGAAATAGCTTTAATTGTGCATACTATCTTCCAAATATCATCCTGAGATATCCGTATTTTATCAACAACTTTCAATATTTCTTGTTTTTTTAATTGAATTTGGTTCAAAAAAGGAGAGTCAACAAAGACAGAATTTTCAACGATCTCACGCTTTAAATTCTCTTGATAGCTACGTATATCTAATTCTGCTTGTTTAAGGAATTCAATTGTATTCTCCAGAACAGATAACTTACCTGAACGTTGAATAACAGGTAATATCTCCTCATCTGAATAGCGCTCTTGTGATGACTTTCCCAAAGCTTTCTCTAGTTTTCCAATGTAAATTTTCCTAATTTCAGCTAATGCGAAAGGTATTTCCAATATTGTCTCTTTTATAATTTCCTGAGAATCCTCTATTTGCTTAGATAGATCAACCTCTTCCTCTCTTGTTAATAGTGAAACCCTGCCCATCTCCCGCAAATATTGTATGGCTGAATCTCCAATATTAGAACCTCTTTCAGAATAGGAATCAATGTCATAATCATTATCACTATCACTTGGTATTACCTCGTCAATCTCTGTGTCATCTACATCCTCTTCATTAATATCTACTTCTTCGTCATCTAATACTGTGTAGAGATCAGGGATAGCTTCGGAAGCTGCATTTTCTTCAATTAATTCAGATGGTTCATCTTTTTCTAATTCTAGATCGAATAATTTCCTAAAAGAATCTTTATCTGATACGATTGTTTTGCTTTTTTTGGATGGACGTAATTCAAGATTGAAATTTCCAATAAGGGCAAATATCTGGTCTATTTCCTGATGTGAGAGAATTCTATCTGGAAATGCAGAAACGATATCCTGAAAAGTTATGAACCCCTTTGCTTTAGCCGCTTCAATAATTTTCGTATCAATTAATTCGTCAAGCCTCTTCAATGCCCCACCCCTCTAGGTTAGGATTCTAAATAATCAAGACTCTTATAAGCGACTTACAAAGTCCTATATTATTATAACTCTTTTGCCTTATAAAGTCAACAGTTTTCTATCAGTCCAGTTCAAATTATTGGCAAATAGGTATTGCATAAAAAACAAAAAAAGGATACTCTACCTCAATAAAAAATAATT
>FWPV01001229.1_pt1 | contig 72718 bp, 64 predicted proteins | sample 2228371 | NCBI WGS metagenome assembly FWPV01 (sample SAMEA103939776, study PRJEB20133) | metagenome
CACGTTAGAAAAAAGCCAACTAAAACAAAAAGCCGTCGATTTTTTAAAAACGAAAAAATCGAACCAGGAGATATTTTTTTATTGACTTTTTCCCTTTAATATATGTAATTTGAAATTCGGCTATTGGAATTTCATCCGTTGGGCCGTTTCAATTCGTTGGAGAAAATTAATTAGCAATCCATAAACGGATTCCACTCCCAATCACTCAATCCCCACTCGACCAATTAACTAATTGGGAAATTTACATCGATCCAATAACAAGATCAAAACTCAGAGCACCAAATGACATGATTGGATACAAATTCACTTCGAGTACCTAAATCCGAAATTTGTTGCTTTTTGGTGAGACGAGTTTTTATCGCCAATTTTGCTTTGCTAATTTTTGACAACCATAATGGTAATTGATATTTGCCCGCACATAAAATATTGAACAAATATCGGTAGGACTATTTTATTCTATGGAAAAAATTCATCAAAACAATTTCAATTCCTGGTTCTGGATCGTTCAGCTTGACAGATCGATCATCATAAACTATTTGTTGACTAAAACCAGATGCAGCCGCTTCCAAAAAATCTTGCTTGCTTATTAGCTATGATTTTATTATACTCATAAGCGGAAAAGGCTTAATATGAGATCTTTTGCTTCATAATAAATCAGCAGGAGTTTTAAATGAACAGGCTTATTAAACGAAAGGTGCCCAATCGGCTGGTGCTCGGCAAATCATTGGTTCAACAAGCAGAACTGGGTGATGAGGTTGAGATTATTATTCAGAAAGGAGCGATTTTTATTTTGCCGCCAGTTAAGTCGAACGGCTGGAAAATATGGCAATCAATGGGTCAAGACGCTGAGCAAGGTATCCTGGAGAATCCCTCTGAAAACCATGATCAATACTTATATGGAGCGAAAAAGTGATTTTTGTCGATACCAGTGCCTGGGCTGCCATCGAAGATAAACGAGATGTTCATCACCATAGCGCCATAAGATACAAGGATAAGCTGGTTAATTCAAGAGAACGCTTGCTCACGACCAACTTTATTCTTGACGAAACTTATACCTTGCTCCTTTTAGACATAGGATATCAGAGAACTATCCATTTCAAGAATCAGATCGATGAAATGACCAGGAGCTATTTGCTCACCATCCTGCAAGTGACACCAGAAATAGAAAAGGAAGCATGGAAGATTTTTGAACGTTTCAATATCGATAAGACTTGGTCTTTTACCGATTGCACCAGCAAAGTGATCATGGATCGTTTCAATTTGACTCATGCATTTAAATTCGATCACCATTTTGAACAAATGGGGTTCATTAAAGAACCTCAGGGATAGATCTCTCCACAAAGCCGCAAAATTCGAATAATCATTTATTGCTGATTGATAACGACAACCCAAAGTATTTTTATTTATGGTACGATGGGATCTTTAAATTAAAAAAATAATGGACAAGGATACTACAATCGGCGGTCTAATCATCCATCGAAAAAATATTCATGAGGTTATTTCTATCTATGAAAAATAACGTCGTATGTTAAAATATTCAACAAATGGTTTTAGCCGCCCCGAAAGATATTTTTTGGAAAGAAATTTATTTTGCATTGATTTTTTATTTGCATTTTTGACTTATTGATTATATATTTAATTGTAAAATTGTTTTTTTATAGGCCTATCTTCTGTACAATCTCATTTTTAATTAAATCGGAATAATAGGATGCTTGAATTTCAGTTTATAAAGCTGATGGGGGTAATCTTTACGCCAGACTTAATTATTGGAAATAAATTAAAATTAGCAGATTTGTTTCAAGTCTTATCAGGTAACAAGTTCGACGGTGAGTTAATTAGTGTACCAATTCCTCAAAATGCACCATTTGATTTTCCTAGAATAATACTTAATTCACAAGATGGCGCATGGAAACTTGAAGTCTCCCCTGCACGAACAAATATTATTTTTTTAAAGCCATTGAATTTATCTATTTTTGTCCCTTCAGCAGTTGATTTTGCAAATTTTGTTAAAAATATATTCACAGCATACGTTCAAACAACTCAAACAAAAGTTCAACGATTAGCTTTTGTCTCTGAGAGGTATGCTAAAATTAATGAAATTGATCCTCCAAGTTTTATCGCTAATCGATATTGCAGAGAAGAATATACAAACAAAATCTTTAAAAATTTGGAAGCCTTTGAAATACATGCGTTAAAAAAATATAAGCTTGAAGGATTTGATATCAATTCATGGGTAAGATTGAAATCTGCCAATCTATCAGATGAAGCAAAAACACCCATATTGCTTTTAATTAATGACATTAATACATTATCTGAATCTGACATATCTTTTTCAGAAAAACAAATTCAACATTACTTCGAAATCATTCCTGAACATCTAGAGAAAATAACTGGTTTGTATATATAATTTTGGGTACTAATAATGGACGCACTAGCCAATAGTGAAAGAGCAATAAGCTATTTCGCTGACTATTGTTATTTTATTGCTAGCCCTATTAGCTCGGATAAAATCGAAAACATAGATTCATCAGTTAGTCATTTTATTGACAAAGATTTCGAGAACTCTATCTGTATGCTTGTTGATAATGTTAGAGCCAAAAGATGGCATAATAAAATTTATAGCGATTTTTTTTACGATTCTAAAAGTTATGTTACATGGGAAAACTATGAAGAGATAATTTTTGAGCATTTAAAAATAGATAAATTTTTGCCTGCAACTCCAGAAAATTTCTATGTTAATAATATCTGTAAGTTGCCAAATATAGAAGCCATTGTTTATGGTGTTCTACCTACAGAAAAACATTTTATAACAATTCTAAGCAAACGAGATTTGATGACACGTGAGAAAATTTATCTTGTTGAACTTAAAATGTTTGACATTTTTAAAAATGAAAATTTCAGGTTTTCCGTCGATTATATTCATAATTCTGAGGAGCTAGCTTCATTGATAAAAGGCAAAAGCGTCCTTTTTCATAAGCACTCAATATATGGCACAAACTGACAAACATTTGAAAATTGTTGAAAATAATTATGAGGCATTAAGCCATCTGGCATATCCAGATCCGTCAAAATACACGGATTGGTGTGTAACTATTGTATTTTACATGGCTCTTCACTATATTCATGCATACCTAGCAAAAAAATCAAACGAACACCCTGACAGTCATGCTTCACTTCAGCCTTTAATAAAAAATGATCCTAATATTAAACCACTATACTCAAAATATCGTCATCTGGAGGATGATTCAAGAAAAGCCAGATATGATGGCGAAATATTTACTATAAAACAAATGAGAGATGAAAGCCTCAAATGGTTTAGCGATATACAAAACAACATTCTTACCCTTTTAAACCTCACAAGCCGACAACAGTTTGATCTTTATAAATTATTTCCTATGTCGGCTAATAATTAATCCGAAACAATTAACAATGGCTATTAATAATTCCAAGATCTAAAGTCCTCTAACACCAAATTTTCCTTTAGCTCTATTCTCCAGTACTCATCTTCTATCATAGATATTTTGGCCGATAATCTTTTTTTGGCTTCGACTCTAGACGGCATTTTCAATCTGCTCACTCAATCCCCACCCGACCAATCAACTGCTCGATCTCCAGCCTGGGGATCCGTGCCTGGTAGCGTGCGGCGATCAAGGCCGTTTGGGCTCGAATGAGATTGATCTGGGCATCTCGAAACTCCAGCGAGCTCGCCGTGCCAATATTGAATCGCTCCAGTTGGAGATCCAAATTCTGTTGGGCAGCAACCAGGTTTTGCTCCTCCAATCGCACCAGCTCCACCTGCTTCTGAAACGTATCATATTTCTCCTGAACCAGCCCAGCGATCTGGTTTCTGGTATTGGCCAGATTCAACTCCTGATTTTGTGCCTCAATTTTTGCATTTTGCAGATCGATCTTGTTGCGGAAGCCGTTGAACAGGTTGAATGAAAGCGTCAACCCAATGGTTGCATCTTTGCTTTGTGACTCGATTGTTCTGGGAAAAAAGGAACTGCCATTGGTGACTTTGCGCTCGGTCTCGGCATCGGAATAGCCGTAACTGGCATTGAGCGCCAATCGTGGATAGAACGCCGACTGCGCCAGCCTCACATTTTGATCCGCCACCAATTTGTTCTGTTTGACGAACAGCAGGTAGCTGTTACGTTGTGCGGTCAATTGGAAGAGCGTCTCCAGTTCGATATCCAGATCATTAATTGTGATTTGTTTTTCCACATTGATCGGCGTGGCATGGTCCCGACCTAATAAAATGTTGAGATTTTTCTGAGCAATTCGGACCTGCAACTCCTGGTTCAATAGCGTCGCCACGTCGTTATTGAATGAGACCTGAGCATTCAGGAAATCCGCCGCTGATGTGCCTCCCAGATCACGGCGGACCCTGGCTTTGTTCAAGCGGGTTTCGGACACATCCCTAGCATTTTTTGCCACCTCCAGTAATTGTTCCTGCCGTACCAGATTGAAATAGGCCGCCAGAATGCCGACCACGGTATTTTCGATTTGATAGCGAGCCTGATATTCACCCAATTTGGCCAGTTCGTCATAGCGGCTTTTGTTCGCAAACATCTGGAAACCATCGAAAAGCGTCCAATTGAGTGAGATGATACCGTTCAGATTTTGCGAAGTTGAATTGCCGAATCCAATCGGTGAATTGGTCTCCTGTTCCGACGATCGGAGTTGATAATTCCCCAGCGCATCCAGCGTTGGCAGAAATCCCGAGGTCCCTTTGCCAGCATTATTTCTGGCGATCTCGGCCGTATTCCGAGCGATCTGAATATCATAGTTGTTTTTCAGACCAATTCTGATGGCATCCTCAGCCGTGAGGATGTCCTGAGCGTTTGCCATCAACGGAATCAATAGAAAAAGTAGCATATATTTTTTCATTTTAATCTTCCTAATAAAGTTTTATTACCCGTACTTCAAAGGTTTAAAATTTTTTCCTCCCACAGAATTGTTATCCCACAGAAAAGAAATCGTTCTGGCAATTTATTCCACCAAAAGGCGAATAATCGACTGGTCGTTCTGTGAGAGAGGTTTTTTCATTTTGACCTAATTTATTATAGCAGTGATTTCGGCATTTCCTCCCATAGAATTGCTATTTCCAAGAAAAGAAACTTCTGTAGCACCTTATTCCGCTAAAAGGCGGATCGCTCACTGTCGGTTCTGTGGGAGAGCATTTTATATTGGTTTCACCCGAAGCTTAACCAGTGATTCAGAATTAATTTTCTGATTTCCCAATTACCTATTTAGCCAATTTCCCAATCGCCCAATTACCCAATCACCAATTCCCCAGCCGCTTGCCGTTCCTTCCACGCAGGCTCCACCTCTTCTGGTTCATGCTTCTTCCCTGTAAGCCAATAGGCCAGCCAGAGCCGAAATTTATTTTGCACCAGATATGAGGCTGGCAAAATGATCAATAGCAAAAATGTCCCGAACAGCAGGCCATAAGCGATCGAAACCGCCATGGGAATCAGAAATTGGGCCTGGCGGCTGGTTTCGGAAATGATCGGCGCCAGACCGACCACAGTCGTCAACGTCGTCAACAGGATGGGCCGCAGGCGGGCAATGCCTGCGCTGTAAACCGCATCGAATACCTTCTGCCCTTCCCGAATATTGCGATTGATTTGATCTACAAACACAATGCTATCGTTAATGATAATTCCTGCAAGGGCGATGATGCCGTACAGCGACAGCGTATTCACCTGCAATCCCTGGATGCCATGGCCCCAGATGGCGCCCATCATGCCAAATGGGATGAATGACATGATATGCAAGCCTTGAGCATAGGATCGAAACACGAGAAATAGCAGAATCATCATTCCGAGCAGCGCCACTGAAAAAGCACTGCGCATGGACTGCTGCATTTTTTGCTGATCACGAGACTGACCTTCAAAGGAGACCTGCACCCCTTGCACCTGAGCCAGCACATTCGGTACGACTCGTTCACGAATCTCGGCCAGAATCGGTGGCAAATCGATGTTGGTATCGACCAGATCGGCTTCCACACGAATCTCACGCTTTTTGTCCAGGTGATTGATGACGGTGATACCCCGTTTGACCTCATACGTGGCCAGCTCGCTGAAGGGATATTCCGCACCCGAAGCGGTTCGAATCCGCATTTGATCCAGAAATCCCAGCGCAGCCCGATCTTCGGGGCGATAGCGCACCCACACCCGTATTTCATCCCTGCCTCGCTGAATCCGCTGCACCTCCTGACCGAAGAACCCCTGGCGTACCTGTCCCGCCACATCCCGCAGCGTTAATCCCAGCGCATAAGCACGAGGTTTGAGCGTAATATTGATCTCCCTCCTGCCCTCCTGATTGGAGTCGGTAATATCTTTGAGCGTGGTAAAATTGTTGAGTTCGGCGATCATCAGATCTCGGGCTTTGTTCAGCTCCTTCAAATTATTCCCCAGCAAACTGACCGAAACAGGCTTGCCGAAAATACTGGTGCGACCGAACGAGATTCGCTGCGCTTCGGGTAGAGGTCCCACTGCCTGGCGGATGCGATTGGCGATCAGGAAGCTTTCCATATTGCGCTGTTCGCCATCGAGCAGTTGCAGGGTCAATCGGCCAGCATGGCTGCCTGCATCGCCAAAATCATTGCTGCCAATATCCCGCTTGATGCCGAGGATCACGTCCTTCCCGTCAGGGCGTTCCTGTTTCAATTGTTCATTCACTTGCCAGGTGACTCGCTCGATCTGTGCCAGTAGCGAATCGGTATCGGCTTCTTGCCTGCCAGGCACCAGCGACACGTTGACAGGCAGCGTATCGCCGTCAATAAATGGGAAGAAGGTAACCCCAATGAATCCGCCGCCGAGCAAGCCGATGGTCAGAAACACAAAGGCGAACGGAATTGAAACCGTAATCCATTTGCGGCGCATGGCCAATTTCAAAGTGGGCGCATAGATGCGGTGGGTCATGTATTGAATAAATTTTTCGATCCGCTCTCGAGCCCTGGATATCTTTTTCGTTTTGCTCAACGCTTTAGAATGCGCCAGATGGGCTGGTAGGATGAGGAACGCCTCGATCAGCGAAAACGACAGCGCCGCAATCACCACCAGCGCCATGTGCCAAATAAATTTGCCCAGAAAACCGCTCAAAAAGAAGAACGGCAGAAAGGCGATAATGGTGGTCAAAACTGATGTGGTGACAGGGCCGAGCATCTCTACGGCGCCATCCAGCGCTGCTTTGACAGCAGGCTTCCCTCGTTCGTAATGCGAAAAGATATTTTCACCGATCACGATCGAATCGTCCACCAGAATACCGACTACCAGGATCATCCCAAACAGCGAAATGGCGTTGATGGTAATGCCCGAAAGGTTAGCGATGATGAACATGCCAGCGAATGAAAACGGTATGCCCACAGACACCCAGAACGACAGCCGCAGGTTCAGAAAAAATCCCAGCAGCACCAGCACTAAAATCAATCCAACAATACCATTATTCACCAGCAAGCTGAGCCGCTGTCTTAGGGGGATCGTGGTGTCGTCTATGATGATCGCCTGGATCTCTCGATTATTGTCATTAAACCTTTGAACAATTGCTTTGGCGTCGTTAGCAACGGCCAGGATGTCCTCGGCAGCAGTCTTATCGACATTCAGCACCACCGCCGTGCGGCCGTTGTAATACGATTTATCGGGCACATCCTCCCATTGCTCTCTGACCGTCGCCACATCTCTCAAATAGATAACCGTACCATCGGGATTGCCTCGGACAACAAGATTGAGCAGTTCATCAGCGAAATAATTTTTGCCGTAGGCTCGAATCAGCATCTCCTCATCACGGGTCTCTAACTTTCCGCCTGAGATATTGATGTTGGCCGAGGCCACCGCTCGAGACAGCTCGTCGAACGTCAATTGATAGCGCCGCAAATTCGCTTCCGAGACCTCAATCGAAAATTCCAGATTGGGCAGGCCCTGGATGGCGACCTGGGAAATATTGGGCGAAGCCAATAGCTCATCCCGCAGATTCTCGGCAATATATTTCATATTAAACCGATCGGTTTCGCCATATAGCACGATTGACAGCGCCCGAGCACGGAACTTCTGCTCGAAGATGACGGGCTTTTCCACCCCCAACGGAAATGAACCGATGCGGTCCACTGCATTCTTGACATCGGTTAACACCTTATCGAGCTTGGCGCCCTCCGCCACTTCCACGCTGACGATACCAAAATTTTCACTGGAAACCGATGTCACCCGCTCGATGCCATCCAGCCCCTCGAGGTTTTCCTCAATTTTCAAAATGACGCCCTCTTCCACTTCTTCGGGGGAGGCGCCAGGATAAACCACCTGGATGGTGATAAAGCTGGGTTCAATTTCAGGGAAAAAAGAATATTTCATCCCTGAGTAAAAAATCAGACCGAACCCAAACACGCTGAACATCAGCACATTGGTCCAGAGGCGGTATTTGATAAATAATTCGATGATCTTTTTCATCGGCCCCCCTCCTCACTGATGCGTGCCTCGGCCAGCATGCCAGGCGCTACTCCTTGCAGCAGTTCTACGACCAGCGTATCGCCGTTTTGAAGGCCGCCCGTAGCAATTACCGATTCAGGCTCTAAAAATGAAATCGTCACCTCTCGATAATCCAGCCTGCCACCTTGAACCAGGTACACGAATTTATCCTCGTAAATCGCTCGGCGGGGAATGGCAATGCCGTTTTTGATGATCTTGCCTGGAATCTGGGCCTTGAGGAACACGCCATTGAACAGACCATTCTGATCGCCCCGATCGACTGAGGCATACACCTGAACCGCCTGCGTGCGAGTGTCGATATTTTTGCCGATGCGCTTGATCCTACCCTGCCACTGTCCCGCCATCTCGGTGGATGTGAAAATCACGGGTCTGGTCGCATCGATCCATTGGACATCGATGGCAGGAATCGGCAGCTCCACCTCCAGATTTTCAAGATTGATGATCTGGCCCAATTGACTTCCCACCCGTGCTGTGGCGCCGACTCGCAGATCCGCTGAGACAATCGAGCCGTCGAACGGGGCATAGAAATAATGCTTTTCCAACCGAATCTCCAGATTTTTCACCGCAAAATAGAGCTTGTACACATTGAATCGGGAGAGAAACAGCTTCACCTTTTGATTATCGGTTTCGGGCAATTCGCCGATTCTTTCGCCGAAGCCACAGCAATCGAAATAGCTCTGGTACTTCTCAAATTCATCGGGGAAGTCAGTTTTCAACTCGGGCAGCACCGCCGCCAAGGCATTGAGAAAATCGCTTTTCGCCGTATTGATATCCAGCTTGATCTGCCGATCATCGATCTTCAGCAGCAGGTCGCCCTTTTTGAACGACTGGGCAGGTTGAAACGGCACCGTCCCCTGCAGGATCTCGCCCGACACCTCGCTGAACAGCGTAATCGGCTGCGCCGACATCAATCGGCCATAGGCCGTGATCTGAGCGGGAATATCTTTCAACTGCACCACCTGCGCCGCCACCATTCTGGGCCGCACCACCGCAGGCCGCTTGGGTGGCTCTTTTTTCATACTGATCAAAATTCGCATGGCCACAAAGCCAAGGACGAGAATAACAATTGGTAGAATGATAATAAGTTTTCGTTTCATTAGGTATTTCCTTTTTTGATGTAATTTTATTTGGAAAAGACTTTTTTAAGAATCGATGGTTCACTCCAGAAGGGAATGAAACCACCAAAAAAAGCTCAAAACGTTCAAAGCATTAGATGCAAGAAAGGGGGAATGGGTTCAGCGGTAATATAAAATTTTGAAGATAATTATCGAGGTAGCATCGAAAACGAGACGCTTCAGATTTTCAAAAATGAACTGAAAATTAAGAGCAGTTTTAGTGAAGGGGCTTAGTGAATAGTGAAATGTGAAACAACAAAAGTGACACGGGTGAAGGCAGAAGTAAAAAGTATCAAAAGACTATTCGTTTCATATCTGTCGTCTTAAATTTCGAATGCTTCAATAAAGTCAAAAAATCCTATATTCAAAATTCTATGTATCGCTACAATGCAGGCTCCATCGCATTCAAAGCAATAGATTTTCGTTTTGGTCGTCTGGCAGGCGTTCCATACAACATTCCTTCGACACTAATATCTTCATCAATATCAGGCCAATGGATGCCCTGCCCATCGCCGATAATTTCGTAATTAGACCGCTGAGCTGGTGTCGCTTCAGACAATCGCCACGACCAGGCAAGCGGTACACTGATGGTACGACCATCAACGAGATACGCAATGATTTCCTCTTCTGTTACCCGTATCTCTTTAATCCGAGGCTCTACAAAATTAACCACCGTGTTCATCCCATGCCTCCAAAATTTTATCAATATTTGATTCAACGGTTTTTCGAATAGCATTTAACTCTTTTGGAGAAAAGCCATAATTTTTGACCAAAATGACAGGCTCAATCCAAAATTTACATACTTTATTTTCTCTCTGGACATGAACATGTTTTGGCTCGTTACAATCGAAACTGCAAAAGAAAAATCGATAAGGTCAAGATAAATTTTTGATTGTTGGCAGATATAATATGATTAAATTTTATGCAAATCTATGAAAAGCTATTTTGAAAATCAAGGGGATTTTTAGTTAACCGTGAATAGTGGAATGTAATACGGGTGAAGACAAAAGCAAAAATAATTAGACGACTGGTCGTTTCACCTCGACTTTCTCAGGTTGAAGACCGCTGATTTTTCGATAATGCATAAATTCCCATCTTCAGTTCCATTCAATTGTTTCCCTATTTCAAAACTGATTTTGAAAATCAAATCGATTTTTGCAAATATGGACGAACCAGCGAAGGGGGAAATGGTCATCAAGAACCAAGAATAAAGACTCAAAAGAGGTTCGCCAATCACCCCTGGGTATTCAAGATCGCCGCCGCCTAACGACAGTTGCATCGGGCGGCGGCGCATCCATTATTTCGTCTGGAATGATGGCTTAAAGGGCCTTTCATCACAACTATTTTTTGCTGCGACCATCCAGGCTCCAATCCCCAGCACCATAAGCAGCTACCAACAGCAGTCCCCCAAGCATTGAGAGATTTTTCATAAACATGATCATCTGTATTTGATCAGCGAAGTTGGTATGGAAAATCAGTGTTGTTGGTATCATGAAGATGATCAGCACCAGGGCGGCCCATTTGGTTTTAAAACCAATCATGATGAAGATCGCCCCGACAATTTCGATAATAATGGCGGCGACCAAAAACAGATCGGTCAACGGCATTCCCATCGCGGCCATATATTGTTTGGTTCCGCTAAAATTGGGGATCTTATTGATGCCAGACACCAGAAAGATCAGCGACAAAAGGATTCGTCCCACTAACTCGATGATGTTCTTCATTTTTCTCCTCCATTAATTTGTTTAATACTTCGACTGTGATTTAATAATTCCCTTTTTATGTATTTCTGAATTGTGTTAAAGCTTGGTCAAATCCGATGTTTCAGTAACGGCTGATCAATAATGGAACGAGCAGAGACAATATCAAATCAATGAATGATGAGAAATGCTATTGATAAATTTTATCTTTTAGCTGGAATTGCTCAGCTTTTATTGTCACAAGAAATTCTAAAATGAAAATCTATTTTTAAAATGCCCACGGAGCCTATAAAAATGGGCTGAAAGCACTTTTGATTTCTCTTCTTTCTCGTCATTCGTGTGTTTCGTGGCCGCACGCTCCTAAGTTGATCTGTGATGATAAAGCATCATCCGATTAATTTTTGGTTCGCTTCATTAATCAAAAGCATCAGTCGTTCAGTGAAATCTTTGCCTAAAATATCAAATAAGCGCTCATAGAGTTTTTCCCAGGCATTTTTTAAATCTTGCTGGAGATTAAGCCCTATATCTGTGGGATAGATTTGAGCGATTTTGCCCAGAAATTGTCGGGATAAAAGCCCCTTATGCTCTAACACGTCTACAAATCGCGTGACCGTTGAAGGCGCCAGATGAAGCAAATCCGCAATTTCAGAAGGACTGATCCCCGGCCGTTCATTTACTGCCAATAAGACATAGGCGTGGGACGGCGATAAGCCTGTGACAGCGAATTGCTCTTCCGCGAAGCGCATCAAGTTTCGTGCGAGATTATTTGTCGCAAAATAAAGACAGTCCCGCAACAATGCTTCAATAGTTTCCATTTCTCTTTGCCAGTTAGTTGTACATACAAATATATTGATCTTTTTCCATTTTGTCAAGAGAAATTTTAATAAGCATTCACAAACCGAATTCACCTTGCTTCTTCAGTTTTGTTCGTTTTGATGGAAAAATGTCTGCAGTCGCCTCATGAAACGTCCGTTGGACGGTGCGTCAAATTTTTTGGATGAATTATGCAGATGATGTCTTCAAAAGATTTAATATGGTCGTTTCGAGCAGGTTAACTAACGACCAAGATGAACGCAAATTTCAAATTGAAATGCATGGCGAGGCAAAAAAATGCTATGAATAAAGATCCTTCTCATCCTCTGAGCGTTCACGCTCTAATCACTTGATTTGCATCCTTCTTCAACGAATCATGACCCGAGATGCTAATTGTTCCAGGCGATCCAAGATCACCTGTCACCTCTGCCTGGAGTTCCAAGAATTTCCGAACCACCGCAAGGTTGGTTAATAGATGATTGGTGATTTTAGATACAGTAAAAACGGATGTTCCTTTAGCAAAGGCAAGGGGCAAGATCAGTTGGTCGGCGAGGTATTTATCTACACATCCTTCTGAGGACAAATATTCTTTCAATTCGGAAACGGCTTCATCGGCCACTTGCTCAGCTCGCTTACGAATTTCGCCCAGCGCCGTGAAACATCCGCTGCCGCCTTCAAACGTAGCGAGCAATAACATCATGGTCCCTTTAAAGCGTGAGTTAAGTTGCTCGATGGCAATTTCGGCCTGATAACCCATCTGCTCCAATCGCTTCAATGATTGATTGCGCTGACGTTCAGCAACGGTCAGATCCAGGTTAGCGATTGCTGAAATACCCGACAATCGCTTCAGTTCGCCGCGATGTTCTAATCGAATAGGGGTCAATGTCTCGGATGGCGCGATTTCTGCGCGCATTTTCCCATCGCCATTCGGATAGAAGCCAGCCCGATCCAGATACAATTTCAAATGAAAACCGATTTTTTCGAGACAAGGCTGCCATTGATAGGTGAGATAATGAAAGCATGGGCTCCATTGCACATGAGTGCCCCCTGTAATGGTTAACCGAGAATGGCCATTGCATAACGCGAGCGGCAAATAGACTGTGTGAAGCACCAGCGTCGTTGACCCGGCAGTTCCAATTTCAAAATGATACTCGCCTGGCTTCACCTCTCCAGGCTCGAAAATCAAATGGGTGGACCCAATTTTATCGCCTTTAGCGGTACCATTGCTAATGACGCGGGCTGCTTCAACGCATTTCAAGTGTTGCGGCTGCAATCCTGGCCGCTTTCGTTTAGCACGAATATTATAGATCTCAAACGGTTGTCCAGCGATCAACGATAACGTCAACGAAGTTCGTAATACCTGTCCCCCTCCCTCTCCGAAAGAACCATCAATCTGAATCATCGTCGGCTCCATTCTTATTTGCGGAACTGCATCATTTAGATATTTCACACGATTTTTAAACCAGACTCTTTAGCGAAATTCGGGCATTGCGGAAAAATTGCTTTCAATCATAGAATTCGAATTTGATTTGATGCATTTAGCTCATTGCGCCAATGAATCTCATCGTGGATTTCAATAGAAGCAACTATATGTGCCCCAGCTAATATGATCATTCTCAAGATAAAATGCAATATTTTTCTTAAGCCAGAGTTGACCATCTCAATTTTAAACCTAATGCAATCCAACCGAAGCCCATTGGCCGCAGAGAAATAAATGGATAGCACCAGTACCTTCATTGCTCATTTAATGAGCTTCGATAAATTTTGCTTGACTTTTAAAAATTATCAAAATATATTTAGGCTTCAATTTTGCTTTTTTGAAAAAAATAATAAAATTGGAGGGTCATTGAATGGGTCAGGTTCAATTTGCGCTATTGGACTGGGTATGGATGATCTTGTTTCTGGTTCTCATGATCGGCTGCGGCGCTTTGTTCTATCGACTGGGGAAGCGTTCCGAAGCCGATTTCTTTTTAGCGGGTCGTGGCCTGCCGTGGTGGCTGCCAGCGACCTCTGTGTATGCGACGCATACCGCCACCGATACGCCCATGTGGGTGACGGGGGTAATTTATAAGCATGGCTTAGCAGGCCTCTGGTACACTTTTTTTTCAGCTTGGTGCGCGGTATCGGCGTTTGTCTCGACTCGAATTTTCAGACGTTCCCTGGCCTATTCGCAAGCAGAGTGGCAGACATTACGATTTAGCGGATTAGGGGCGGAACTCCTGCGCGGCTGGGTCGCCGGCTGGCAGATTTTCATGAATATGTTCATCCTTGGTTGGGTGGGCATTGCTATGGGCAAGGTCTGCAACTATGCTTTTGGCTGGCCAAATTGGATTGGATTGATCGTTTTCTCAGCAGTTTGCGCCGTCTATGTCACCGCCGCTGGATATTGGGGGGTCGTGATGGCTGATTTTCAGCAGGGCGTCATTGCGTTTTTGGCCATTGTCATCGTTTCAATCTGGGGCATCATTTACGCTGGTGGCCCGGGTCAAATTATTGCCAAACTGGGAGAACTGAACCAAAGCTGGCGCTTAAATCCATTTCATTTCACCGCCGATTTCACCCCAGCATGGTTCATCACGCTATTTGTGGTCGCTATTATCGGAGGCGTGGGTATGGGCACAGCCATCGATTGGTACACCGAAGCCCAACGTATTCAAAGCGCCAAAACAGTGCGAGATGCATCTTATAGCATTTGGGGAGGCACCGCTCTGGTTTTGACTCGAAACGCCATCTGGGCTGCCGCCATTTTGGGGTTCTTTGTGCTTTATCCGAATATCGCCGAAACCAAAGAATATGAATTAGGCTGGTTTCGACTTGGCTTCGAATCCTTGCCCGTTGGCATGATCGGATTCTTCTTTGCCGCCATCGTCGCCATTCATCTTTCGACCATTGCCACGCAATTGAATCTGGGCGCCATGTATTTCACCCGCGATTTATATCATCATTATATCAATCCAAAAGCATCTCCAGAGAAACTAATACGCATCGGCCGAATCGCTACGGTGGTGCTATTATTAGGCTCGTTTGTCTACGGATTAATGATGGAAGAGATTACCAATTGGTTGATCTTCGCGCTATGGATTATGGCGGCTGGTGTCTGGTTGCCTAATATTCTGCAAGTTGTCTGGTGGCGCTTCAATTCCTGGGGTCATTTGTCGGCGTGGATTGCCAATCTCAGCATTAGCTGGCTGATCGTCTGGATTCTCCCGGAACTGGGCATCATCCCCAAGCTGAAAGACTTCGAACAATTTTGGTTGTTAGTCGTGTTGATGGCCTTGATTTATATCCCGGTCACGCTGCTGACGCCTCCAGAAAACATGGATCGGCTCGTCAAGTACTACGTGATGTCCAAACCGCTTGGCTGGTGGGGTCCAGTTCGCAGAGAGGCCGAGCGAAGGGGATTGTTGGAAAAAAAGGCTAAGAATTAGCAGTTTGTTGAACTGGGTGACTCGCATTGATTTCAAATTGAACACCAACGACGTTACACCTGAATTTCTAAATCGAATTTATTGCAATTTGCTTAATAAGGATTGTTAAATTCTATCGGCTTTTGGACTCAGAGTCCTCAGAGAAGTGATCAGTTCACTGAGTGATAAATTCTAATCCCTTTCTGGGTGATCCCTGGGATCACTGGGTGATCTTTGTATCCAAGAAAATTTTTAGACATGTTGAGTTCATTTTAGAATTTTAGGTTATATCCAAAAATATGGAGGAAAAAAATGGCTTTCATTAAGCGTAGTTGGACACCAGCAGAAGCTGATGAATGGACCAAAGAGGACCTGTTCGCTTGCATCTTTGCCGTACTTTCATACATTCTGTCGACCGTGGGAACGGCGCTGACGTTTTTATTGATCCCGATCGGCTTCGTTACCCTGGGCGCTGGCATTCTCGCCTGCCTGATCATGTTTTGGATCATCAACCCCAAGCTAAAAGTGATTTCTGCTGATTATGAGCAGAAGCAAAAGCAATATCTGATCCAATTGGAAAAAAGCGTTAAATGGGAGGAGGATTAATGAACACGAAGATCATCATGTTCTCGATTGGAATGGTGATGGCGCTATTCGCATCGTTTTTAGGGTTGATCATTGCGTGGGTCTCTTATCGCAAGCATAGAAAATCGGCCCCCACCAAAGAGAAGGGAGATTAATATGAAAATCATGGCGATGATCCTTTTAGCAGCTCGAGTCGGCGGCATGGTGTTCGGCATCGTTATCCCGGCTCTCATTTTTCTTGTATCTTTTGTTGTAACCTGGTTGTTGTATAAGCATTTTTCATCCAAATAAATCGCAATGGACCGATAACTGACTTAAAATTGGGAGGGAAAAATGTATTGCAGAAATTGTGGCAAATCATTAGAAGACCTCGCTGCCTACTGCACTTCTTGTGGGGTATCGACTGCTCAGGGGAATAAATTCTGTTGGAATTGCGGCGCTGCCACAGATCCGAATGCCGTGATTTGTGTGAAATGCGGTGTAAATCTTCGCCAGCGCCCAGGGAAAGTTGGTTATCCAAAGGATTGGCTCACCACGCTGATCTTGTCGCTGTTATTATTGGTGGGATTCGGAGGCATCCATCGACTCTACACTGGCCATATCGCCATTGGAATCATTCAATTGCTCACCTGGGGAGGATGTGGCATCTGGCAACTCATCGATTTTATCAATATCCTGCAAGGCAAATTTACTGATAGCGATGGCAACCTCGTGGTCAAAAATTAGCGTCAGGCAATTTTGTCATCTGATCGCGATATTCGTCTTGCTCGCGATTCCGATATTGATCTATTTTTGTCCGCTCCAATGGTTCGAGCAAGGCTTTGAAATTTGTCTATCGCAGTTATTGCTGGATCAACCATGCCTTGGATGTGGGATGACGCGAGCAATCGTTAGCGCTTTTCATTTCGATTTTATAGCCGCCTATCATTTGAACCCCAGGGTGGTAATTGTCCTGCCGCTGCTAATTCTGGTCTGGGCGAAAATTATAATCAGAAGGTTGAAGGCGCTCAAGAAGCCTGTCAGCTTAAATCTGAACTAAATGCGTGAGGACATTGATCTCAAATCCGATCGTTGTTATAGCTGTCCTCCTTTTATGATCCGCTGCTCAATAGCTCAGGAATTCATAAGAGTGAATTGTTCTGCTCATGGTATTTCGAAAATAAAATGATACTACTGTGAATCTCAGCGAATAAATTATGCTTGCAAAAAATTGATTGTTCACAACAAGGAGGGAATCAACATGCGCTGGATTGGTAGAAGACAGAGCACCAATATCGAAGACCGTCGCGGCCAGACCACTCGCAGGGTTGCTGGTGGGGGCTGCGGCACGCTCATCCTGGTCCTGATCGTTTGGTTGCTGGTTGGCGGCAATCCACTGGAGCTGCTGAATAACCTGCAGCCGGTCGGTGATCAAAGTTCGGTTTCGCAATACCAAGGGACCGCAGAGGAGAACGAGCTGGCTCAATTTGTCGGTGTGGTATTAGGCGATACCGAAGATGTCTGGAACATGCTATTTCGCCGCGCTGGGATGGCATATCGAGAGCCCAAACTGGTTTTGTTCTCTGAAGCAGTCCAATCCGCATGCGGATATGCCAGCGCCGCAACTGGGCCGTTTTATTGTCCTGGGGATGAAAAAGTCTATATCGATCTTTCTTTCTTCCGCGAGTTGCAACATCGCTTTCAGGCGCCCGGTGATTTTGCCATGGCCTACGTCATTGCTCATGAAGTGGGGCATCATGTGCAGAACCTGCTGGGCATCAACGATCGAGTCATGGCCATGCGAAACCGCATGAGTCAGCGCCAATTTAATCAGTACCTGGTCCGTTTGGAACTGCAGGCAGATTTTCTGGCTGGTGTCTGGGCCCATCATGCCCAAAAGCTGCATAATATCCTGGAAGAGGGCGACGTTGAAGAAGCAATGAACGCTGCCAGCGCAGTCGGAGACGACCGCATTATGAAGCGGACGCAAGGCTATGTGGTCCCAGATGCATTCACCCACGGGACTTCGGAACAACGGGTCCGATGGTTTATGAAGGGATTTAAAACTGGAGATATCAACCAGGGAGATACATTTAGCGCAGAGTTTTTATGAGATAAATAATAGGCTTCAGGATCGTAGATGCATCTCTTGTTAAATCCATAGTCGACCACCTATTTTTGGCCGTGTTCTTAAATGGCGTTTCGGACGTCCCATCATTACAAACATTTTACTACAAATTTTTTTCACATGAAACTCTTGCTGATTCTAAATCCGGTGGCAGGCAAAAACAAGGGGGCTGCAGCCCTGCATCGGGCGGTTCCTTTGCTGAAGAAGTACGGCATTTCGTTCGATGTCTTAACATCGCAATTTGCTGGGCACACAATCCAACTGGCCCAGGAGAGCGATCCATCTCTCTATGATGGGATCATCGCTGTAGGCGGTGATGGAACCCTGTTCGAGCTGATCAACGGCCTGCTGAAAAAGCACTCGAACCTAAATACACCGATCGGACAGATCCCAGTGGGCACGGGAAATTCTTTTATCAAAGATCTCGGGATCGATAGCATCGAAGATGCGGTCACAAAGATCGCGTCCGGCAAGACCAAAAAGGTTGATCTTGGCTGGTTCAGCTATCCTGAAGGAGGGCATTATTTTATTAACCTGTTGGGCTCTGGCTTTGTCGCCAATGTAGCCCATCGAGCAGGGAAATACAAAGCGCTTGGCTCCGCAAGTTATGTGCTCGGCGTGTTTGAAGAGGTAGCCCTTCTGAAATCGATACCGACAGAAATGACCATTGACAGCAAAGTCTATCAGCGAGATGCGATTTTCATCGAGATTTGCAACTCCACGAAGACCGGTGGGAATATGATTATGGCGCCCAGCGCTAAAATTGACGACGGATGGTTGAATGTCGTGCTGCTTAACAAAATTTCTCGGGCCAAATTGTTAAAGATATTCCCTCAAATATTTAAAGGCACCCATGTAGAAGAATCCTGTGTAGAGACGTTTCGAGGTCAGCACATCAAAATCATTTCAGAACCACCACAAAGACTGACCCCCGATGGAGAAGTCTTCGGCACAACACCGATCGAGGTCTCGATTTTTCCCGGGAAAATCAGCATTTTTTGCTGATAATGCAGCTATTGGGTGATGAGTGGGCTTGTATTGAAAATTTATTTGGGATGAAACACGTTCTAACAAAGAAATATGTTATTTCAGCTTTGCTATGGGCAATCGGCGGGGTGAGCTTTCTATTATTGGCCATAACGGTCATCGTGCTGACTTTTCTTCTCAAGCCTCGACAATACGATCGCTTCGTCAAATGGCTTTGCAGGGCATTTTTGCGATCAATTTTTATCAGGGTTGAGGTGATTGGTCGAGATAAAATTGACCCCCAAAAAGCCTACATTTTCATGTCCAACCACGTTAACATTTTCGATGTGTTTCTGCTTTATGGTTATATCCCCAACTTTGCTCGCGGAGTTGAGCTCGATGAACATTTTCATTGGCCGATCTGGGGCAAAGTGATCACCCGGTTCGGCAATATTCCCATCAGTCAGCGCCAGGTGACCAGTGCGGTAAAGAGTCTGGAAAAAGCCAGATCCGCCTTATCTGAAGGCACCTCCATCATCATTTTGCCAGAGGGGCACCGCACCAAAGATGGACGTTTGCTGCCATTTATGCGCGGTCCTTTCTTGTTAGCCCAAAAGGCCAAAGCCCCGATCGTTCCCACTGCTATGATCGGCGCGTTTCAAATTAAGCGCGTCCATCACTGGCTCATCCAGCCTGGGACTGTGAAATTCGTCATCGGCGAGGTCATTCATCCAGAGACGTTCCAAGCGATGACCAGCCAGCAGCTTCGTGACCTGGTCCGAGATAGAATCCAGCAACTGATGGATCGCTATCAATAGCCGCCACAGCACGAAGCTCCAAGCATTCGAATCAGGCAAAGAAATCAACTGATTAGCCAGGCCCTTTTCAGAATCCCCACGAAACAGCTTTTTCTGGTTAAAGGCCTCTTTAGTGCCGCTACAAATATAACCTCTGATCACTCCGCCCCAACAAAATCCAGGTCGTCTGTCAATCTAAAGCTTGAAAATCACGCCCACCAGGGCATAATGGAGCATAGCAAAATTATAAACGATGTCATTATCGGCTCCGCCCTCCAACAATCGATAGCCGAGCTTGAGTCTGGTGCGCTGTGACAATTGATAACTGAACGCTATCATCACATCCTCTGCCCTTCCTTGGGGCGCTGCCAGCGCATCGCCATCTAATAGCAACCCAAAACGATCGTAGAAATTCCATAACAACCTAAAGTGCAGAATCGGAACAAATCCGACATTTGTCTTTTTACTCTCGATCCCGTTGCCGCGAACGCTGATCTCAGCATCGCGTATTTTAGCAGTAAATCCAATTCCTATCTCCATGCGCTCTTTTCTCAAAAAATCATAGCGGTATATCAATCGATAAGAATTGAACCGGTAGGTCGCGTTCAGCGGGGTATTCGCTGGAAATATTTTTCCCTGGAAGTTCAAATCACGGTCCAGTTGGCCATAGGAATCCAGCGATAGCGGGGCAATGAGCAGGCCCAGATGGTGACGTGGGTTAAAGTCATAAAAGAATCTCGCCCGAACAAAAAAAGATGGATCAATCGAGAGTTCCTCTGACAACGAGAACAGCGTGCCGCCATCACCAGGAATGCGAACGTCGTTATATCCACTGAAAACCCCTCCAGTTTCAAGATCGATTTGAAGCTGCGCGAAAACTGGCGGCACAACCAAAATGGCCGACCCGATTGCGACGAGCAGAAATGCTAATGGCTTGAACATCATTTTTCCTCCCTGATTATTGTGATGAATTGAATTTTAGTTAACGTTGGTATTTATAGAGATGATTATTTCAGATTTTTGGATTAAAATTTTCTGGAAACCGGCTTGGTATCATAGTTCTTCAATCCTTTTGAGGTATTCCTCCGCCTGCGATAAAATTTTATTTCGTTCTTCATGAGAGAAACGGTCTAGCACCTTGTACATCATGGCAATGCGCGGATTTTTGGCCAGCTTGTCCCGATGTCGCTCGTAAAATGCCCAATAAAGGCTATTGAAAGGACAGGCCCGATGCCCGTATTTCTTGTTTGGGGAATAAAAACACCCCACGCAATAATCGCTCATCTTCTGAATATATTTCGCAGTTGAGACGTACGGCTTGGTGGCAACCAATCCGCCATCCGCGAATTGGCTCATGCCTCGGGTATTGGTGATCTCGACCCATTGAATCGCATCAATATAAATCCCCAGATACCAAGCATCCACTTCATCGGGATGAATCCCAGTGAGCAGTGCGAAATTGCCAGTAACCATCAATCGCTGAATATGATGCGCGAAAGCGTAACGCAACGATTGTTCGATACAAAATCGCAGGCATTGCATCTTTGTGTCGCCGTCCCAATAATAATGGGGCAGCCGGCGATCATGACCGAAATAGTTCTGGTGGGCGTAATCCGGCATCTGTGCCCAATAAACACCGCGCATATACTCCCGCCAGCCAATGATCTGGCGAATAAAAGCTTCGATCTGCGCCAATGTGATGTGGGCCTTATCTTGCTTCCAGGCATCGATCGCCGAATGGACCACTTCCAAAGGATGCAGCATCTTTGTGTTCAGCGCAAATGATAAGCGCGAATGGAACATCGACCAATGATCCTTCGCCATTGCATCCTGGTAGCGGCCAAAATAGGGGAGGCATCGTTCAACAAAAAACGCCAAAACCTCCAGCGCCTGCTGGCGATTAATTGGCCAGATCAACTCATCACCACAGTGGCCAAAAGTTTTGATATTGATTTTTCGTAACAACGACTTCAATTGCCGGATATCGTTATGAAAAATGATAGGCGATGGGGCTGCCACCCGGCCATCGTATGGCGATCGATTCTCATAATCGAAATTCCAGACGCCGCCGACAGGCTGATCTCCTTCCATCAGCAAATCATATCGCTTTCGCATCATTCGATAGAACGATTCCAACAGGTAAGTTTTCTTGCCGCGGAAATGATCTGCCACATCATTTCGAGTTGACAGGAAATGCTCTGTATCCCATGCGAGAGAAGGAATGTGCAACGATTGACAGAAATGATGCAACTGCCGATCCAACCGATACTCATCAGGCAATTGATATTCAAAACGGCTGATTTGCTTCTGCGAAATTAATCGAGATAGATTTTGAGGGATCGATTGGGTATTCTCAGGATCATCCAGGTGCAGGTATATCACTCGATGGCCACGTTCGGTGAGCTCCCTGGCAAAAGCGCGCATCGCCGCAAAAAACGCCAAGACCTTCTGAATGTGATGCATCACGTAATCGGTCTCTTGCCGCACCTCCATCATCACATATTGGACGTGATGATCGATTGTTTTGAACCAGGAATGGTTGTGATTGAGCTGATCGCCCAATATTAAGCGGAGGATCATAGCTTTTTAGCTTGTTCGGATGATTGATTTATGAGATCACGGCCATTTTGTCCGCATTGGATCTCCAAAATTTCGGTTTAGGCATCAATTTTCTGGTATCCCTTAAAGAGATGGTTTAAACCGCTCTAACTGCCACCAGGGTGATATCATCGTGCTGTGGTGCGCCTTCGGCAAATTCGTTCACGGCAGAAATAATGGTAGATCGGATTTCTGCTGCTGATTTATTCCGCTGCGCTTTCAATAATTCGATGAACCGCTGGTCACCAAATTCCTCGAACCTAAGATTCATGGTTTCGGTGATGCCATCGGTATAAAGGATTAAAGCAGCGCCGCGGTTCAATTGAATTTCCTGTTCCGTAATGTGTTGCTGAAATAGACTGTCGTGCGCTAATCCGATCCCAATACCACGCGGGGTAAAGCATTCCACATGATTGGCATCGGCATCCAATAGTAATAGAGATTGATGCCCGGCCCTGGCAAACCGAACCAGTTTTTTCGGCACATCGATGATGGCATAGATCATGGTGACAAAAATTTTTCGATCCATGAGACCATAGCTCCTGCGGTTCAATTCGCAGAGGAATTGGCGCGGCGACGTATAGATCGAAGCGAGCGATACCATCATCCCCTTGATCATCGCCATGTAGAACGCCGCTGATGTCCCTTTGCCCGTGACATCGGCAACTACCACGCCCAGGGTTCGATCATCAATATGAAAGTAATCATAATAATCGCCACCTGTTTCCATAGCTGGAATGCAGATGCCGTCGATTTCCAATCCAGCCAAGTGGGGGTTATCCTGTGGTAGCAGGCTCATCTGCACCTTTCGAGCAATCTCAAGTTCGCGTTTCAGACGCTCCTGCTCTGTCAACTCCTGATACAACAGCGCATTTTCGATCGCAAAACTGCTCTGACCTATCAGTGTCCTCAAAAAATTGATCTCTGCTGTTGAATACTGTTGACCTTTGTAAGGACTGAGTAACAGGAAGCCAATTAGCTTATCTTTAATGATGAATGACCACAGAAATACCGACTCATCCATTGCACATAATTTCCGAAGCAGATCAAAGTTCTCGAACTGGGAGATCAAGTCATCCAGCAAAAAAGGAGCTTCATGCTTCAAAAGAAATTGGAAGAACTGCTGGTCTTTATGGATCGGGACCGCTTCGTTATGCGGCGTTGGGTAAGAAATCATCAGATTGAAATGATTCGCATTCGCGCTATCTTGCAAGAACAGGTGGGATTGCTGAGCGTTGGCCGCTTGAGTGATTTGTTCTGCAATCAATCGAACAGTTTTATGCAAATCTATGGAATAAGCCAATTCTCGACTGAAATTTTCGATTACCTGCTTTTGTTGGAGCCCACGAGTCATGAAATTAAAAGTTCGGGTCATCTCACCGATCTCATCATGCGAACGAACTGAGAGCTCCTGATCGAGATGGCCACGAGCAATTTGCTCCATTGCGCGGGTTAGTTTGCCTAAGGGATTCACGATGCGAGAACTCACCAATAGCGATATTCCCATCGCTAAAATAATGAACAACAGGTCTAGTTGTAAATTTCGATACAAATTGCGGCGCATCTCATCATTCAGCTCTACCAATGAAAAGCCGATGTTCACGGTACCGAGATTCCGATCGCCAACTATAATGTTCACGGATTTCGATTCGATGTCTTTCTGGCTCTCCTTGGCAACCTGGCGCTGGTCCAGGCGAAGTACGATATTCGCTTGCTCAAAATAGCTCAACGTCCTCGTGTTATCCAAATCCAACCAATCGGTATTCAAAGAGTGAACTTTCAAATCACCTTTGTCATCAAAAATCGCGATATAAACGATATCTGGATTCACCTTGATTTGATTATCGATGTAGTTTTGATATACTTCCCAATCCTCTGTCTCCACCGATCGGATGGTGGCAATATTTCTGGCCAGTCGCTCCATCCGCTCCTTGACCTGCTCCACCCGCAAGTTCAATTCGCGAATTGTAAAGATATAGCCAGCCGTGGAAATCATCACCACCACTAACAAAAGAAAAGCCAGGGCAATTTTAAGTCTCAAACTGAATTTGAATCGCTTCACTAAACCTTCCATAAAATTCGTTTAGAGCATTGCTCCATGAAAACAACAATTTTTAAGAAGCCCTTTGCTGAACACACTCCTGCATCAAGCCAAACGTTTTTGGGGTTCACTTATTGATAAATTAGCGGAAACTCCATTTTGCTTATTTTCAGAACCACGTTGAGCTCATTTTGTTCAGCCAGGTTCCATTAACCCAGCCCACCAATTTAAAAACAACTTCACTCTTTGTTACAAAAAGCGCCCTTCACCTCCAAGCTGACGGTTATTTGTGGGGACGAAGGATCATGATGGCGGATTGATGAACAGCGCTTTCGCCTCGATCCAGAGCCTGTGTCGGCAGTAGAAGCTCTGCAACCTTTATTTATTGACACATGATTCAAACGTGATGAAACATTACTCACAATTCGATTGTGATTTACGGATATACCTGCCAGAGCGAATACCTCACCCCGATAGTACTCGCTTTTATATCCCGCTGTTTCGTCCAGGGCTAAGTATTCTTCGGGAGAATAAAATTTTTTGGATAAGATGTTCCATAATCCAAATCTGAATTATCGGGATTTACACTTGACTTGATTCATTGAACTTCGAACGATGCTACTCATAATGAGCCCAGATTTTGATAAATTTCACAATTTTGTCTTCATTCTAAAACTCAAAAGATAATTAGATGTTGAATTTTTATTCGGCATGCATAAGCGCCTGAATGAATTCGGATTAATTTTTCTATCGGCGGTAGGGTTTGAAATGTATCGAATACTAAAATCTTGAGTATTGCTTTGTCTTCCGGCTTTACTCCCGCGGTGAATAATTTTTTAGCGTCCCCTTGGGATTTTTTTTATGATTGAATTTCAAGCACACCAATCCAGCTCCTTCGCACCCTGATCGTTCAGGGTTGCCAGCCCATCAGTAATGGTTAGTCGTATCCTGGGCACCGATAGCAGGTACAATGTCTCCTGAACTGTCCGCCAATTGTCTTGAGCAATAAGAATAGCACTGATTCGTTTGCCCGTTATTCGGATGGGTTCGTGGAAATTGGCAGTCTCATGGATCAGTTGATATAAATTCGACCATGCGGCTATCGCTGGAATTGTTCTGATTTCATGTCTTCAGGTTTACATACGAAGTAATGTAAGCAAAACGATTATTAAAATCAACTGATATTTGAATTTATTAAAGCGGGTCTCCGTTTTTAAGGCAGAGACAAAATATCAATCTAAGGCTGGCATGGAGAAGTAAATTTCTTTGGATGAATAAATGCTATTTGTCCCCTCCCAATTCTACACGTCGATAAATTTCTTGCAAGGGGATCTGAAAATCGATTTTCATCAATTTCAGAACGTCCTCTGGATCATTATATTCGGTCAATGTCCACTTGCCCTGCTCGCCAATGTAAAAATGCTCCACATGGACCCTTGCCTGATCGATTAGAACATATTCCTGAAAGGAAGGAATGGCGCGATAGAAAACGAATTTCTCACCGCGATCATAATTTTTGGTTGACTCAGATAGAACTTCGAAAATAACCAGCGGATTGGTGATGGTATCGTCTCGGCCAGGATAAAATTCGATTTTGCCACTGACGACCATGATGTCGGGATAGGTGAACAGGTCTTTTTCCTCGATCCATAAACGAACATCGCTTGTGAAAGCAAAGCATTTGCTATCTCTCATCTTCTGATGGAGGCTGGCGTGCACATTGCCAATAATCAGGTTATGATTTACTGACCCTCCCGACATGGCATAAATCTCACCCCGATAGTACTCGCTTTTATATTCAGCTTTTTCTTCCATGGCTAAATATTCTTCGGGAGAATAATATCTTTTTTCGGCGAGTTGCTCCATGATTAAACCTCAAACTAATGTGCAGCATTATTATTTGTGGTAAAGATAATAATAAATTGGGATAATGTCAATTAAAATATCTCGCTTCAAATATGAACAGGTCAAAAAGAGCTCAGGGCAGAAAATGATTTTTGGAAAAATGAAAAAGCTGGAGACCTTGCAAGAAGTGATCTCCAGCTTTTTGATCTCATTCTGACTCGAATCTCATTTTACTAACCTTCATCAAATCATCTTTCTTTAAAACAGGTGTCAATCGAAACTGATACGAATACTCCTGAGCTGGCAAAGTATATTGCGGATGTGGTCGGGCGCCCCAGGAATCATCAGCGCCTATGTATCAGCTGTTAACACCATTTCAGAAATGGCTTCTACCAGGTTGCATGTTCAAAATTGGTTAAACAATTAATGTAGGTATTTCTAGAACAAAAAGAAAAAATATCAGATGATCTATTCAGCGATTTCAAGAGAAAATATTTCACAGAATGTCTTGCAATCAACAATATTAAAATACCGTTCGGTCAAATGCTGCATAAAATGTCGATTCTCGGTTACAAAGAAATCAATCCCTTCTTCTTCACAGAAGGCAGCGATTTTGGCATCTCCCGCTTTTAAGCCCATCATCTGATATTTTTTCAATAATATTTGGGAAGGCTTTTGATAAGCAATACTGAATGAAGGCAATAATTCAGCCTGCTCATAAAAAAGTTTTAGTTCCCAATCTGCAAAGTTACTCCATAATTCTCTTTCGACCTGCGCACAGATCCGAACATCGAACAAAAAAAGGTTTTGCAGCAACAGTTCTGCATAAGGATCGATTTTTCGCAATCCGAATATCAGGACATTCGTATCCAGGCTAATTTTGGTCAAATTCATCACTCATTTCTTCCCGCTGTCGCCGTAAGTCGGCTATAATTTGGTCTTTTGTCATACCTTGAAAGGGGTGATTCTGTGAAAATCGGTTCATTAAGGCTTTCATACCCTTTTTAAATGACTCCGCATCAAACGGCTTTTTGGGGACTAACTTGACAAGAAATTCAGTGCCTTCTTCAAAAGGCAAATTTTCAATGTTAATGCTTAAATGTCCACCTTCAGAGACCTTTGCTGTTGTTTCATAGACGATGGGCATATTAGCTCCTTTCGAGACTCAAGTCTCGATTTTGTGATTATAAAATATAAACTGATTGATCACCTTTAATATAAAAAAAATTAACTTAGTGTCAATAGAAAAATTAAGGCTTTCAGAAAAAGAACATGAAGATGAGTCTTTCAGAAATTAGCATATCATTAGGCTTTTTGGCATTTTTCAAATTTAATGTTCATTGCCAAATTTTATCTTACTCACCTTCATCAAATCATCCTTCTTTGTCACAGGTGTCAATCGAAACCGATACGAATACTCCTGAGCTGGCAAAGTATATTGCGGATGTGGTCGGGCGCCCCAGGAATCATCGCCGCCAACGCCCATCTGTTTGTAATCCAGATTTAGAAAGACAAAATCTCGCTCTTTCAAATCCGTCGGGTGCATGGTGCCACGGCTTTGCTGGGTCAGGTCTTCATTGGTGTAATGCAGAGCGGAGAAGCAGATCAGCGGCAATCCGACAGCCAGCAAGCCATTGCCTTTGTCGTTCAAAAATGCGGCCCAGCGGACATCGGTGCGGTAGCCGTTCTCCTGCGGGCTGATGTACGGCTCGAATAGCTCTCGAACGGCGCTGCGATAAACGCCGACCAATGCACTGGTCTTTCGATCCCAATAATTTTCATGCGGACCTCGGCCGTACCAGACCACTTTGTCATAGCTTTTGGGAATGGCCATCGTCATGCCGAAGCGGGGCAATTCGGGCAAATCCTTTTTGCCTGGCGTGAAATGATTTTCCACGATCACGTCGCCGCTGCCCAGCACGGTGAAACTGGTTCGATGCTTCGATTCCGCTTCTTTCAAATCAAAATGGAATGTAATTTTGATTTCAGAATCAGAAAGCTGGTCGACCTGAACATCCTGCACGATTCGCTCCCGACCTGCATGGCGCCAGACAGCACAGCGCTTCTCCATCCCATTCCCGAAATCATTGTCCGTCGGCGCCCGCCAGAAGTTCGGCTCTGGGCCAGAGCTGATCAGTTCTGCGCCCTGAAACTTAAAGGAGGAAATTGTCCCTTTAGTTTTATCGAAGGTAAGCTGAAAATCCTTCCCAGCCACACGGATCGCTTGATCCGATTGGCTGAAGGTCAATTTCGGCAGCGAGGTTTTGGTGGCTTTCACAGCTTTGGCTTCAATCGGCAATTGGAACTGCTCATAAGCGATCTCATAGCCAGCAGGAATCAGCGGCTCTGGCTCGGTGGTTCTTGCGCTGAAATTCAGAAAATATTCCACCCCTGGCTCGGGCTTGATCTTCGAGAGATCGACCGTGACGATGCGGCTCTCTTTGGGCAGAATCCTGGGCTTGGACAACACTCCCCTGTCAATCGACTTGCCATCGGCCAGGATTTCCCAGTAAATATCGACCGTGGTCAAATCTCTGAAGTCATATTTATTGACAATTTCCACCTTGCCGCTCTTCAAATCAACAGGCTTGAATTTGATGTATTGATAGACCTTTTTCACCTCCAGCAGTTTCGGCGTGATCTGGCGATCGGGCAGCACCAGTCCATTGCAGCAGAAGTTACGGTCGGTTTGCTCCTCGTCGAAATCACCGCCGTAGGCATAGAACTCCCTGCCATCGGCCGTCTTTTTCCGAATGCCCTGATCGACCCAGTCCCAGACCGAAGCGCCCTGCAAATGATCGTACTTTTCGATCACGTCCCAGTAATCCTGCAAATTGCCCACCGAATTGCCCATGGCGTGAGCATACTCGCACATAATTAGCGGTCGATCCTGCTTTTGACTGGCGTATTTTTCCAGATGCTCGATGCGGGCATACATGGGGCAATAGATGTCGGTATGCGGCCTGAGCTGCGCCCGTTCATAATGGACAGGTCGGGAGGGATCCCGATGATGGATCCAATCGCTAGCCGCCTCGAAATTGATCCCATCGCCCGCTTCGTTGCCCATGGACCAAATAATCACCGATGGATGATTTTTATCCCGCTCCACCATGCGTTGAATCCGATCCAGGTGCGCCTTCTTCCATTCGGGCTTGTTGGCAAAGGTCTTGTCGGGATCGTAGCCCATGCCATGCGATTCGATATTGGCTTCGTCGATCAGATAGATGCCGTATTTATCGCATAGCTCGTACCATTGCGGGTCATCGGGATAGTGGCAGGTGCGCACCGTATTGATATTGTGCTGCTTCATCAGCCGAATATCCTGGATCATGGATTCCAGCGTGATATAATGTCCCGTATCGGGATGGTGCTCGTGGCGATCTACGCCTTTGATCAGAATGGGCACGCCATTGACCAGCAGTTGGCCATTTTTGATCTCCACCTTGCGGAAGCCGAATTTGCAGCTTTCGATCTCCAGAACATGGCCGTCCTTGTCCCTGAGCGTTAAAATCACAGTGTACAGATTCGGAATTTCGGCCGACCATTTGAGCGGATTTTTGACCAAGGCTTTCATCTTCACGATGCTCTCATCGCCCGATGGAATATAAACGGCATTGCCTTTCATTAAAACATCCGCTCCGACAGGTTGATTTTTGGCGTCGAGCAGTTGGACCTCGATCTCAGGCTTCCAGCAGGCTTCGTTGCCATAATTCCAGACCTTTGCCGTCACGTGTAGTATGGCATCCTGACAATTTTCATCCAGATCGCATTTCACTTCAAAATCTCGAATGTGAACACTCGGCGTGGAAAATAAATAGACATTGCGATAGATCCCGCTCAGCCGCCAGAAGTCCTGGCATTCCAGATACGAGCCATCGGACCAGCGATAGACCTCAGCCGCCAGCACATTTTTGCCAGCCCGAAGATATTTCGTGATATTAAATTCCGCAGGCGTGCGGCTATCCTTGCTGAAACCGACCTGATCGCCATTGATCCACAGATAGAACGCCGACTCCACGCCATCGAAATGGATGAACACCTGGCGATCCTTCCAATCAGCGGGGATTTCAAATTCCGTGCGATACGAGCCAACAGGATTGAAATGCTTTTGAATGTAGGGCGGATTGTTTTCAAACGGGTACGGGATGTTCAGGTAAATCGGGATGTCGTAGCCCTGCATCTGCCAGTTGCTGGGCACGGGAATTTCCTTCCACTGGCTCACATCATAATCCAATTTGTAAAAATCTTTCGGTCGATCATCGGGCTTCTTGACCCAGTGGAATTTCCAATTGCCGTTCAGTGATTTGAAATATTTTGAGGCGAAGCGATCCCCTTCGATGGCTTTGGTCAGATTTTCATAAGGCATGAGGGTGCAATGGGGCAGCTCGGTGTTGATAGCGGTGATCTGGGGATTTTCCCAGTCGTTGGGTTCGGAGGAGGATAGTTTGGTATTTGTTAAAATGAGAGAGCAGATAATATTGAAAAGCAGGATTTTGAAAAAGATTTGAAAGGATTCCATTGATTAAATCTCCTTATTTTTCTCCAACGGATAGAAACAAACCAACGGATTTAAATTTTGAATCGTTTTTTGATCCGTTGGTTTCATCATTCCGTTGCGAAGATGAACACTAATCTTATTTTCCAGCGGATAGAAACAATCTTTCTTCGGCAGATTTCTTTTATAGATTGATTCACCGAAGGAAAACCCAACGGATGTTTGATTATCGAGTTACTACTTTCAATAGGCCATACATGAGGACTTTTCGAATAGCGAGGAAACTTAGTTTTTAAACTTCATTTTGTGCCAGCTATGCTTAAGTTTGAGTTGAGTTGTTACATAACTCATCTAAAAATTCAAAAAAAGAATTTATCTCAGATCGAAATTGACTTAGTGCAGCGGGCAGCCCTTCCACCAGAGGTTGCATTAGTTCCCATTTAAGCACAAAGCCATACACATTTCTAAATAGGTGTCGAAATCTCAGATAGTCTTTTAGCTCATCTTTTAATTTGGTAGAAATAACTGCTGGACGAGTCTCTTCAATCTCAATCCCCATTCTATTGAGCAATTGATAGTGCCAATCGTGACCCATTGGCAGTTCTCCGTCTAGCGCTTTAGCAATTTTTTCAAATATGTTTTCAATTCCACAATAGAAATCATGGAGTATGCTTCCGATTGCTCTGAGTTCTATATAGGAATGGCGTTCACCAAAATAAGCGAGACCTTCCTGAAGCTCACCTGGTAGGCGATTGAGAAATTCAAGCTCAGCATTGATATCAGCTTTTAGCAGTTTAAACCGATTTCCGTTCATAAAGAAGAATCCCTTGAGTTTGTATTTGCCGCTTGAGCGTATCATGAGCGTCTTCGATAGGGACCAAATCCAATTCTACACCTGATGGAAGAGTATCCCATAAGGCGCTCAATGCTTTAAAATAAAGGTGTGATGCCAGTCCTTCTACGGCCAGGTCGATATCTGATCTGGAATGGATGAATGAATCTTTTGCTAAAGATCCGAAGAGATATATTCGTTTTATATCGAAATGCCTGGCCAGATGATCAGCAGCCAAAGTTGCTATTCGATGCAGTTCTTCGCTTCGCTTCTTCTGGTCACTCTGTTCCCTTGCCAGTCGTGTACGCCAGGCTTTGATATATTTTTCGTATTTGCTCATAAATCTTGACCGTTCTAATCATCAGATTCTATTTTGAATCAAGATTGACTTTAGGTGATAAGTATAAACATTGAATTGATAAAAATCGAAAACCAATTATCGACCTCCCAGTTCTAAAATGATTTATGTTTAAATATATAAAAATATCCTTTAAAAGTCAACCGAAGTTTTTAATTTGGATCTAACTCTAATGGATTGGGCAATATCGATTCCGAATTTTTATTGAAATTATGTCAACTCAAGTTTCTAAATAACGGCTTCATATTTGGTGCATCCATTTAATAATAAAAGATCTTTTTTTTCGTATCTGAGGAGCATCTTATCACCCTTTGGGCTTGCGAGGATATGGCAGCTCAATTTCATGTATAGAATATTAGCGAGACCAATCTTCAATCTTCAATGATGGAATGTTTTTGAAATCATTATAATTTCGAGTCACCAAAATACCGTTGTGACTTAACACGATCGAAGCGATTTTCAAATCCTGAATGCCAATTCGAATCTTTTGGTCGATTAAATATTGGAAATGGGCCTCAGCCTGAGGAGTGTATTCTAATATTTCAAAACCATAAATATAATCTAATGTGCGAGAGAGCCAGAAGTATGCTTTTATGCGGTCTTCAGCTTGCAGGGCTCTTCTTACCTGGGCTAAACGTCCTCTGAAAATTTCTTCTACGCTGATTATGGTGATGCTAACCTGGTGTGGTGAGAGTGTTGATAGGCGGGATTTAAGCGGCTCATGTCCTCGTTGATGCAAGCTGAGATGATCTGTGTCTAATACGTATAAGCTCATTTGTTTATTTGCCTGAACTGCTCGTCAATTTCTTTGCGATACGAAGCGATTTCAGATTGTAGATCATCGAAGGTCGGATCATTTTTAAACCAACCAAATTTTTCAAGCCAGGGATTGGTAGTTCTGGAGGGAAACGGAATTTCAATTTGAACTAACTCAATATTATTGGCTAAAAAATCAATTAACTTCGTTCTCACTTTATTCAGCGCTTCATCCCTGGAATGTTCTTCCGCAGATATTTCTGGCCAGTCTTTTATCCGTGCCAGATATTTATTTTTTTTCTTGTGGATAATAACATCACATACCATTTTGAACTCTCCCATTGCTAATTTAATCTCAATTTCAATATAAAAAAATATCAGCTAAAAGTCAACAGAAGTTTTTCCTGCTAACTAATCGCTCAGTCGTTTGATCAGCAATACCCTTTCAAAGGTTTAAGACTATTGTAAAGGTTAATCTCTTGGGTAGTGAGAAGCCTGATCGTTCCTTTTGATTAACAATGCATCTGCATCTCCATCGATTAATATTATGCATATAAATACATCTGAAATTTATTATTAATTGTTGATGCGATATTCGATCAATTTGGCTCTTTCTTTAATCACAGCATGATAAACTGGACCATACCAGTCCCAATATACAAGTCCGATGTTTTTTACATAATCAGCCTTGTAATAATATTCCTCAGGCAGATAAGGCAAGTCATCTTTCAGCTTTTTGTTAATATGAAGCGTGTCACCGATTGTCGGGGATTGAAAACGATAAATTCTGTAATCCCTTGGGGCACTTGAACCCGCAAAGGGTTGGCTCCAGTTCGGTCGGCTAATAATAACTTTAGGGGAGCTTAAGAAAGAACACTTAAAAACCCTATTATCAACATTGGTGGTATCATATTCAGATTGATATTCAATGCCATTTTGTGTTTCTATGATAAATATCTTTTCATCTTCAAATATCATTTCCCATGTTATCTGTCCGATAAAAAATCCATAAGTAGGCATTGTCTTTATTTCATAATGATAATCATACTTCCAATAGTTGCCAGCCGCTACGGGGAAGAAGTCAACTTTTTTGACCAGAAAAAAATCGTGTGTCGTATCCGAGCGAATGATCACTGTCTCTTTTAATGAATCACACGTTTCGTGAAAGACCCTAAAAAGGTAAACATTATCAACACCTTCTCTTCCCAGGATGTCATCTACTATGAAATACCCCGTTGAATCTGAAAAGTCATAGACATCCCCAACCATCACTTTGGCGCCTGCAACTGGAATTGGCGGATTTGATTCCGCTTCGTAAACATATCCAGTCAGGGTAAAAATAATTTCTTTATTAGTATTAGTCGGCCCATTGGGCGATTTTTCACAAGCCAAGAAAAATAAAAAAATCAGCAGGGGCGCCAGGCATTTTATAATTCTGGTGTTCATTTTTCATCACTCCTTTCATTCCCCTGGATGGGAAAAATTCCATTCAGAGTGCAGCTATAGCTGGCAGAACCACCATTGGTATTTTATCAGGTGGATTGAATTAATCAGTGAAGCAATAGTTCATTATCTTTACCATTAACTTTTTCAGAAAGTTCCTCTAATTTCAATCTCACACTCACGATAAACGGCGCCTCCCCTTCGATCCAATGGCCATACGTCGTCAGCACAAACGTTCCATCGGGCAGCACTTCGACGCCTGGATAGGCACAATCCCAGTCCTTTTTGTTATCCATGAGCCGAATCCGATATTGACCTTCCTTGCCCTCGACAATATCCTGATAGGTTCCAACCCAGGCGACCCAATCGCCCTGAGTTGGCGATTCATGCGCCGTATCTCGAAACGAAATGAGCAATCGGCCATCGGGTGCATATTTTCCCGTGTGGCGGTCGCCAGTGAGCGCTGCTGGCAGCTCACGAAGCGGCGTCCAGGTTTTGCCTTCATCATGTGAAAAAATCACAAAAGCATTGCGGCGGCGACGGTTCTCCCTTAGCAGAGCGGCCAATTGTTTTCCATGAGGCGAACGGATCACGCCTGGCTCGCAAAGGTGGATTTCGGTCGTTTTCAAAATCGCTTCAGGAAACGACCAATTCAGCCCGCCATCGATTGAAAAAGTCTGATACAGCGTGAAGGTATCGGTGACTGCTCCATCTTTCCGAAAAAATCGGCCATCATCATGAAACATGGCCAGGTAATGTCCTTTTCCCGTCCGCAACTCGACCACACTGGCCATGACCACGACGCCACCCCAGTCGCCGATCGGCTGCAACGGCGTCCAGGTCTCGCCGTCGTCTTCGGAGACCGCCATTCGAGCAGGATAAAGTCCCGAAAACAAAATCAGCCGCTTCTTCCCCTGCGGATCAATGACCCGATGGATGGTCGGCACTTCCAATGATGTCGCCCAATTTTCAGGGACAGGCAGCCGCTCGCTCCAGGTCAATCCGCCATCGGTGCTTTTCTTCATCACAATAGCGCCTCTGCCATGACCTTTGGGATACACGGCGATGATGGTTTTACCATCTTCCAATAAAACCGTGGTGGGATGGCCGAGATATTGGCCTGGTTCTTTATCGACGATGATCTGACGATGTTTTTGATCGGCGAGGTCGAGGAGGGGGATGGAATAGCTACGAGGCAATGGAGTTGAGTGATTTAAAAAATCCTGATCCGACATTATTGGCTGGTGGTGCTGTTTGGAATTTTGACAGGAAAACAAAGTCAGCAGCACGAAAAGATGGGAGATAGATATAAGGATTGAATTTTTCATTTCTTGCTCTTAAAAAATCAAAAAGATGTTTGGCTATCGCTGCTATGTTTGACCGATAAGAATGATTATAGTCATCCAAAAATAAAATCAAGGTAATTTATATTTTTTCATGTAACAAAGTCTAACCCTTTTGCAGTAAACAATCGTCCTGATTGACTCACTTTTCAATTTCTTGTTCGGTTACTCAGTCTCAATCTTTCGATAGATCCATCCGATAACCTCACGATAAAATTGATAAAATTCCTCAATGCCAAAATCAGTCACGAGTTCAGGAAATAAGCTGGGATTTTTTTGAATGAAGTGAACGCCTTGCTCTATCTGATAGGCAACTGTCGGCGGATCATCAAAAATAGCGTCCTTTTTTCGAGCATCGTCATAAAGCTCAGCCAGCGATTCGATTTTCAGTTTCTTAACGATAAAATAAAAGTCGATAAAATCTTTCGGTTCAACACGGCTGGCGATGGTGCAGAACTTATTGGCGACAATATTTCTGACGCTATCAATCAATAAAAATGTGCTCTCATCAAAAAAATACTTTGACCTTTCTTCTTCAAATGACAATGGATCAATCACAAAATCGACCTTCACATTTTGGAGCAGCACCGACAGGAAATTTGGAGATTCTTTGATTTTGGTATAGAGGTTTTTCCAGTGGGTTTTCAGAAGGAAATCAATTTCCGATAGATCAACTGGCGTTAGCGTGAAAAAATCCAAATCGTTTGATCGGCGATGATGCAAGTAGAAAACCGCCAGCGCAGTACCTCCCGTCAGAAAAAAATTATCTTCAAGAATATTCTGTTGAACCAGAGCCAGGATGATTTCCCGCTGGACATTCGAGGCATAGCAGTGCTTATTTTCTCTTAGCGGTTCCATAAACTTCAATGAGCCGTTTCCACTTTTGGGTGGCATAATCAGTCAATTTGAGCTTATCTAAATTTTGAGAAATTTCCTGGATTGTAAAAAATTTCAACACATCAACCACCCGCCCATGCTCCAAGAATCGATTCATAATCCACCGATAAATATCCGAATCCTTTTCAGTATGGATTATTGAAGCCAGATTGTTTTCATCAAGGAATTGGGGATAGTCCCAAAAGACAGCCTGCAGTTTCATTTTGCGCTCGACAATTCAATCAAACAACTTTCACGCTTCAAGAAATTAAAAAGATTTCGACTGATCTTTTAAAATGGCCACTGGATAATTTTATCAAAATTCTATTGTGAGTGGGACTGCAATCCTATTATAATCATTTTTCAATACGAATGCAATACTATTTTTAAACGAAAGTAGCTCCTTTTGAAAATAGGCAGATGTAGCCCACTTTTGAAGTGGACTACATCTGGCAACCACATCTGGCCATAATTCGCGCAATTCGCTCAATTGGCGAAATTAGCGGTCTAGGCACAAGATCAAATGTAGTGAAAAAAATGTAGTCCACTTCCGAAGTGGACTACATTTGATCATTTATTACCCTACGCCCCAATAATCCCCAGCGGCGCCCAATTTTTCCACCGCCCCCGAGTGAAATCAGGAAAATCCACTGGCTTGCTTTTATTGGCAATCGATCGCTCGCTCAACTCGGTGACAGCGCTCCAGGCGGCGGCATCGTAGACGTTCATGTCCGTCGGCTGGCCCTCCCGCAGGCATTGCACCAGGCGATAATCCTCGATAAAATCCATACCGCCATGACCAGCGCCTCGGGACATTTCTTCCATCTGCTTCCAGAGTGGATGCTCATATTCAGCGATGTAGTCTGCCAAATTCTCCCAGCGATGGGCGGGACTGCGGCCTTCGATGTGGATTTTTTGCTCAGGATATTTCATGGCCAGGCCTTTGGTACCTTGCAGCAAAATGCGGCGGCTGTACGGTCGGGGCAAATTGGTATCATGGGTGACCAGAATCGTCTGGCCGTTTTTGGTGCGGATCAACGTGCTGACCACATCGCCCAGGGCGTACTTCTGCCTGGCTTCGGGGCTATCGGGACCGAATTTGGCTTCGGCATAGAGGTTCAAGCCCCGTGAATTGCAACTCATCGAAACCAGATAATCGAATTGATTGCCACGATTGATGTCCATCCATTGCGCCACAGGTCCCAAACCATGGGTGGGATACAGATCGGCGTTTCGGGTGATGGAGTACTTGATGCGCCAGCGTTCCTCATAAAAATCGCTCAGCTTCAGCTCCCGCAGGTCATGTAAATAACCGCATTCGGCGTGAAGCAACTCTCCGAACAGTCCCTGGCGGATCATGTTGAAGATCATCAGCTCGGTGCGGTCGTAACAGCAGTTCTCCATCATCACGCAGTGCTTTTGATATTTCTCCGCCGTCTCCACCAATTCCCAGCACTCATCGAGCGTCAAAGCAGCGGGGACTTCGGTCGCCGCATGCTTGCCGTTTTTCATGGCAGCGACGCAAACGGGGACGTGCCACTCCCAGCCCGTGCAGGTAAAAACCAGATCCAGTTCCTGCTCCTGGCACATGCGCTCGAAATCCCGCTTGCCACGAGAATAGCCTGCGGGTTCAGGCTTGCCCGCTTCGACGACCCGTTTTTGTATTCGCTCCACCTTAGCTGGCACAATATCGCAGATGGCTTTGATCTCCACACCATCGATCTTCAAAAAATTCTCCACGTGACTCGAGCCCTGATGCCCAACGCCAACAAAGCCGATGCGGACAGGATCAATGGGCGGCAGTCGCAAGGGCTGCTCGGGAGCGGCTTGAATCTTTCGGCCAGCAGTAGCACAATTTGAAAGACCGATTCCAGTGATGGCGACCCCAATACCTGAGATGGCGCCAAGCTTCATGAAGTCCCTGCGTTTTAATTCATTCTCGTTACTCATAATTGTTCCTTTCGTGCTTTTTCTAAAATTTCGTGCTCGTTTATTTTTGACCATAGAAATGGAACAACCATGGAAAAAATATTTAATGATAACAATTGAAAAAAAACTAGAATTATGATTCATAGATTCCATAAAGCTGCAAATTTTTTGTGCTCCAATAGGCAATTAACCCGTGATGCAAGTATAATTTTCTCAGGTAAGACCGCATGCGCAAAAGATCGTATGCTCGTGGTTTATCCGTGCCGACAAGGATACCAACTAAAATTGAATCTTCTATTAACCAATAGTCTATCTCAAATGGATTGAATTTTATTTCATCAACCTTCATATCAATTAAAACCTTGTCATTAAATTTGATCTTGTTGAGTCTCAATTCAAGAGCGAATGCAGCCTGGTATATTTTGCTATGATAGGTAGTTCCTAAAGTGCTGTGAACTTTCTTAAGCAAAGTAACGATGCTGTCAACAAGCTGAAGGTTAGATAGATTCTCATGAAAACCATTGTCCCATTGTTCGTAATCGGGTGCTCTACTTTCTTCAAATATAATCCTTTTAGCATAAGCCTTTTGCAATCCGAAATTGATCAAAAAACCATCCTTTATCCCAGTTCGTTTTAAATAGCTAAGGATTTGAGCGTAATTTTCAGGGATGAAATTTGTCTGAATGCACTTTAGTTCAATGACAAATTGATCTTCGACAATCTCATCAATTTCGAACTCAGCAATTCTTTCACTCAAATAATCGAGATAAAGGGTCACTTTATAGCTGGCACGAATTCCTTTTTTCAGCAAGTATTGATGAAAAACCTTATGATATCGGATTTCATCGAAACCAAAACCCTCCGTTTTAAAAGCATCAAAAGCGCACCCCAATATCTCATAACTCAGATCCTTTCCAGAAATAATATTCATATTCAGTTTTCTCCCAAAAAATTGGAAGCCATTTTATGGTTGTTCCATTTTAACGGTCGAAAATAAATTTTATGGTTGTTCCATTTCTATGGTCACCAAAATTATTCCGTTCTCAATTTACTCCACAACTTCACCAACAACACCACCGCCGTCACCGAAATCACTGTCAGCACCGACGCCAACAAATTCTTCCCATAAATCCAATTCCCCGTAGCAAACAGGGCGCTGTATATGGCAAAGCAACCAAGGATCATGCACAGAATTCCTGTCGGAACGTCCCAGCCTCTATCGGCATCAGGAATCGGATCATTATTTTGCTGGGCGTAGTCGAACACCCGTTTCCAGCCAGGACCGCCAGGCTTCACTAACCGATAAAAACTGATCAATCGGGACATGTCCGAAGGCTTCGTCAATAACGTCACTGTCACCCAGGCAATGGTGGTAATGGCCACACCTGTGACCAACTGGATATGCGTGGAGATCGCAGGCAAGCCCGTATGCGGATGGATGAGCTGCAAATAGACCGCAATCAGGAACGAAACGATCATTCCTGTCAGCTCACTGTACGGATTGATCCGCCACCAGAACCAGCGCAAAATAAACAGCAAGCCCGTGCCTGCGCCGATTTGCAGCAGGATATTAAACGCCTGCAGCGCATTGCTCAACAGGAGCGCCACAATGCAGGTGAGCACCATCAATCCCGCCGTGGACAGTCGCCCAACCAGCACCAGCCTTTTCTCGCCCGCCTTTGGATCGACAAACCGTTTGTAAAAATCATTCACCACGTAGGATGAACCCCAGTTCAGGTGCGTGGCAATGGTGGACATGAACGCAGCGATCAGCGAAGCCACCACCAGTCCCAATAATCCGTGCGGCAGATAGGTGAGCATGGCAGGATAGGCCAGGTCGTGCTTGACAACCTGAGCGCCAATGTGCGGAAATCTGGCCTGCAGGTCGCTGATATTCGGAAAAACGATCAACGAAGCCAGCGCCACCAGAATCCAAGGCCAGGGCCGCAGGGCGTAATGGGCGGCGTTGAACAATAGCGTGGCCCCCATGGCATGTCGCTCGTTTTTAGCGGCCAACATGCGCTGGGCAATGTACCCGCCGCCGCCTGGCTCCGAGCCAGGATACCACACACTCCACCATTGCACCGCCAGCGGCAAAATAAACAGGGCAACCAGCGCCTCGGTGTTGGAAAAATTGGGCAGCATATTTAATTTGGGCATCACGAAATCATGGCTCAATAGCTTGCCCAATCCACCGACCTGGGGCAGATTGATGGCGATGATGGCCGCACTGATCGAACCGATCATGGCGATGATGAACTGAAAGAAATCGGTGAGCAACACGCCCAGCAAGCCGCCCAGCGCGCTGTAAACCATGGTGATGGTCAGGGCGATGAGCAGCGTTTGTACAGGCGTGAAGTTAAACATGACCCCGCCGATCTTGATGGCTGCCAGCGAGACAGTGGCCATGATCAGCGTGTTAAAAAATACGCCGAGGTACAGGGCACGAAATCCCCTTAGGAACGCTGCCGCCTTACCGCTGTAACGAAGCTCATAGAACTCCAGATCGGTGAGCACCTTGGAGCGGCGCCATAGCTTGGCGTAGACGAACACGGTTAACATGCCCGTGAGCAGAAACGCCCACCATTGCCAGTTCCCTGCCACGCCGTTCTGGCGCACCATATCGGTGACCAGATTGGGCGTATCTGTAGAAAACGTGGTGGCGACCATGGAAACGCCCAGCAGCCACCAGGGCATATTTCGGCCCGACAGAAAGAACTCTGCCGTGCTGCTGCCCGCCCTCCGAGTAACCGCCAGCCCGATGATGAGCGAGAGAATGAAATAGATGATGACGATGCTCCAGTCGATGGTTTGTAAGATCATGGTTTGCTCCGTGTGTGGTTGAGTGAGTTAAGTAAGTTGCGTGAGTTGAGTTGGATAGAAAGTTCAGTTTTTGACAATCCGATTCGAGCTAATTGCCCATTGAAATGAATCATTGCAGTAGAAAAATGGTCTATAAAATTTGATCCATCCACCTAACTGATAAAAAACCTTATCAACCTTAGTAACAAGCCCGCCCCAGGACATCATTAACCTTATTACCTTATCTGGAATAAAACTCAAAAGAAAAATAAGCTAATAAGGTTTTGCATTGGTGGAACACAATAGGCCCCTAAAGTTAATAAGGTCTAATGGCTTTGGTCCATTAAAACGAACTTTGATAACTGAAATAAAATCGTTCAGAGCGACTACACGGATTCCATCGCTTCAAGCGATGGAATCAGTGGGTTCGGGAATTCCCTTTTTAAATTTATTTTTTGTAGGACAGGTTGGTAACCTGTCCTACACTTCCAGTTCTTTTTCCAATGCTTTTCTGACGGCAAAATCCTCACTGGTGCTCAAGCTGCCTTTGAAGCGCCCTCTCAACAATCGAATGTTTTCCAATTGCTTTTGCCTGGTGACTTTCTTTTGTTGATCCAGATCATCTGCAGAGACGGCTTTTATTATTTCGTTTGCATTACTTGATGGCATTCTTCCAAAATTTCCTGTTCGATTTGTGCTTCGTTAAGGCCAAGTTCTTCGATTTTTGGTTGCGTTTTTTCAGACAGCTTTTGCAGGAATTCGGGTTTTAAGCCAGCTAATAGTTGCTGTGGGGTGAGTTTTAGACCTAACTTCCGAGTTGCCTGTTTGGCCCAGGCTAAGGTTTGCTCCAGCTCACGATTTCTATTGATTAATTTCTCTAATGCCAGCATCAATGCCCTTGTTTTTATTTTTAGAATGAATGAATAAATTACATTCCGTTCCTAAAGGGATGGCTGAATGATCGAAAAGACCCTGGCTATGAACATTTTGTTCATAACGGAACAAAGCTTTGCTATTAGTTAGTTAGGGACAGAACTTGCCTCTTTTAAACCAGTATTTAATCCGATACGGATTAAATGTTTCTAGAAAGAGCATGATAAATACCATAAAGTCCCTTTAGGGACGGCATGTCCTGTTCTATGCTCTATGATGATTTGGTTTTAAGATATAAAAATATAGTCTGATTGTCAAGCCATTTTTTGCTTCCGTTCTAATAGCTCCTCCAGCAATTCCTTTGCCCGTTCCCGCAGCCAGGGGGTTGGGTCGTTTTTGGCGCGGTCTTTCAAAATGTTAAGAGTATCAGGTTGGTTTGGCCAATATTCAGCAAGTGCATTAATAGCCACCTCACGAACATAATTGGGAAATTCATATTTTTTATCGTTAATCTCTGGGGAGCTATCATGTAGCGAGCTTTCACAGACAATCGAATAGGTTTCGGAACAATCGCGCAGAAAATCATTCTGTGTGAGTATTCTAAGTGCATGACTTCGTACTCGATAATCCTCATCTTTTGAGAGACGATTTTTTATGATTTCAGTTGTGTTTGGATCACTTATATATTGTTCAGCTAACGTCCCAAGGGCAGCAGAACGAACAATGAAACTCGTATCTTCAAATGAATACCTATACAAAAGCTCTATAACTCCCTTATTTTCCTTCCACCCCCTTGCAAGTGCTGGAAGCGCTAAAGACCTTTTAATCTCATTCTGAGATGCTGCAAAAGACATTAGAGTATCGTATAGCTGACCATCTGATAAATCAAAAGAAGTGACAAATTGGGCGAATAAATCATCGTCTATATAAATAATCTCAATAGAATCAGTTTGAATTTTGGATAGCCAATCAATCAAAATTGCTTTATTTTCGATGTTGGGAATAATGATTTTAAAGGATGGAAGTACATGAAGTGAAATAAAATTATAAAGCTCTTTAACCCCTCTCCAACGATAGTCGAAAAGAACAAAGATGGTCTGGAGGACTTTCTCATTTAAACTCTTTGTTACAATCAAATTCCTTAGCTCAGCCAAACACTGGACTGCTAATGAAACATGCCATGGTAGAGGATTGCTTTGATTTTTTGGATCTGGCGTATAAGATTGACAAATTAGATATTCAACAATTTCCCCAGCCCATTTTTCATCAATCATCCCACAAATCAGCCTTAGCACCTCATGCCAGCTCTGATCTTCCCAGTGCTTGCCATAAACATCGGTCTTCAGTTGCTCAATCGTCAGCTCTTTGGTCTTTTCAAATTTGTTTACAATAGATGATGCACAAAAATATTCAAGGAAGGCACGGTGTACAAAACTATAGAGATTTGCGCCATAGTGCGAAAGGATAAAATTCCTCTCGCGGAATTGATCAATCATCACACGTGAGATTTCAGCCGCATCAGCAGCCGAATAATTGTATCGTTTAATTAGATAGTCTTCAAACTCCGATTGCAAATGTTCACGATGGATATAGTTACCAGCCAGTCCTTTTTCGCTACTCTGCATTCGGAATGCTAATCGGCGAAGCAGTTCTTTTTTATCCTCCTCATCAATGCGATCAGCTTTAATGCGTTTGTCTTCAAGATTCTTGTTCACATCCCAGTGCTGAATCAGCACGCTGGCGGCATGGTCGTACAGTTTCCAGCGCTCTCGTGGCAACTCCTGGTGCTTGCCGATGATCGCCATGATCGTCAGCAGCATGGGGTTGCCCGCCAGTTGCCGAATCGAGGGAGAATCTTTGAACGATTTCAGAATCCGCTCTTTTCTCTCCTTCGCTTCATCGGGACGGTCGCTCAGCGCCAGATCGTACCAGCGATCCACAAACGTCTCCACCTGCTTCTCGTCCAGATCCTGCAGCGTGAAATGGGTGAATCCCGCATCGGTCAGAATCTTGCGCCGATAGCCGATGATACGGCTGGTGACGATAATGCGAACCTTAGGGTAATCATTGGCAAAGCCGACGATCTGGCGGGTGATCTGCTCCCGCTTTTCGGGATCAAAAATTTCGTCCAGCCCATCAAAGATGACGACCGCACGACCATCATTCTTGAGATGATGGTGCAGCGCAGCCTGGGTGAGATGCCAGCCTTCGGTCTTGCCGAGGTATTCGAGGAATTCCAGAAAGGTGCTGCAATTCCCTTCCAGACAGGCGCCCGTATAGGTTCGCAGCTCGATCAGCAGCGGCAGATAGCCATTGAATTGTTTGCGGAGCTTTTCATCGCCAGTCGGCTCGATGAGAGAAAGCATAATGTACCGCGCCAGCGTGGATTTGCCCGAGCCAGGATCGCCCAGAATGATCGCCTGCTGATGGCGAGCATCGGTCAGCACCTCCAGCACAGGGCGAGCGGGCTTTTCAAAATAGATTTCACGGGCATGGCGAATATCATCAAACGTGATTCCCGAAGGCAAATCTTCAGGGTGAACGTCGCGATCCCGCTGGAGCTTATCCCACACCTCTTTCGGCAACTCCACAGGCGGCGGACTTTCCCGCACATTCTGCTCGACGAAAACCGAGCGAAGCTGGACTTGCAGGTATTCGTCTTTTTGCGGCGGCGTGAGACCTTCGAGGGCTAAGGTCTGGTAGCGTTTGCGGAGGGCCGAGAAATATCTTTCCAGATCGAATGAGACAATTCCCTTTTCCGATGGCGTACCGTAGCCCAATGCCATCAGTTTGTCATAAAGAGAAGCACCAACGAGGGAGGCCAGTTCATCAGCATTCTTGAACCATTGCGGTGTATGGTTCATTTCAAGCTCTTTTCGAAATTTTTTGATGCGTTTTTGATTCTCATCCACAAGGTCAGGTGGCCACGGGGATTTGCTATCATGAAGGAAAATCAGGCAGGGAATTTTTTTGTCTCGAGCTGTACGATACTCCATTTCGGTGATCGAAAGCCGCTGCGGATTATTGTGTTTTGGAATTGTGCCATAGCGCCAGGCGAAGATTCCGACATAAATATCACAGGCTTCAACGTCCGCAATACATTTATCGGCAGGACGTCGATCGTCGGCCAAATAATATTCCATTGCCGTGACGGCCTGCTTCATCCGTTGTAGGTGAAATATAATCTTTTCTCGAAATACTTGCAGATCCAAATACGTGGAAGAGACGTAGATTTTGGCCATGAGTGGCTCTCCTTTGCCATTGACGGAATGCAATGCCTTTATGCATTGCACCCACCCCAGTCGGATCTAACTATAAAACTCCAATTTTTTTAACGCAAAGCGCGCAAAGTAGACGCAAAGCACGCAAAGCGATTAAAATCGTATTTAGCATCTTAGCGAACTCGGCGACTTCTTAGCGCCCTTTGCGTTTGAGCTCAGTTAAAAGTCTTACGACTTAATTCCCGTAGCAATCTCAGCAAACCTTCTTAGAAACATTTCTCCATAGGGCGTCTCAAAACAGCTCTCGATCAACTCATCAGGCCGCAAGCCCTTTGCTTGCAGATAATCCTGCTCCCGTACGATATACCTTCGGACAATATCGGCATCGAACTCGGGATGGAACTGCACGCCCCAGCAGCAATCGCCGATCCGAAAGGCGTGGTTCGCATCCATCTTAGTGGAGGCCAGCAAGGTTGCCCCTGGCGGAAGCTGGATAACGGATTGGGTGTGCGAGACCTGAAAATGAACCTTCGCTGGCAGAAAAGAAAATAATGGATCGGCTTTGGCCGCTTCGGTCAAGGTTACTTCGGCCGTGCCAAATTCCAATCCATTGGGATTATTGACAACCCTGCCGCCCAGGGTATACGCCAGCAATTGATGGCCGTAGCAGATGCCCAGTGTCGGAATATTTCGCTGGACAGCGCCAACCAACCAGCGGGCTGTTCGCTCGTTCCAATCATGATGATCGGTCACCATGGCATGGGAGCCTGTTATTGCGATCCCAGAAATTTCATTGTAATCAGGAAGCGTCTCTCCTACCGAGACATCGATGATCAAAAATTGCTTCGGATCAAGCCCCATACCCGCCATGATCCAGTCCTCAAAATCCCCTCGCTCGCGGGAGATTTCAGGATAGGTGCTACCTGTTTTGATGATCAGGATCAGCCCTACTTTGGTAGATTGATTACTTATCGAATGAGATCTCAAAATTTTCCCAGGTTTTCCAAACAAAAAGGGAATAATGGAACGCTGGAACGATGGAATTTTGATGCCAGCCTACATGGCAAATTCCATTGCTCCATTATTCCACCATTCCATTGTTCCAATATTCATTTTTTAAATACCACCCATCCGCATCGGCAGTTCAAACCTGCTCGGTGAGCGACTACTTTGCCTTGAACTTATTTTTGATTACAATTTTTATAGTCGTATAAACCAGAGACCACACGAACCCCACCAGCACGGCATTTTGCCAATACATCGTAGTCCATCGGTTAAACACATTGAACAGAATACAGCCAATCGTGATAACAACAAAATAGTTCATGAACTCAGCAAGATATTTGGTAGCACTCATGTTAACCTCCCGTATGTTATTTTTAAAAGTGAAATGTGAAATGGCAGACGTGAGAAGGCAAACGGCAAATGTGAGACGGCAAAAGGGAAATGATTTAATTTCGCATTTCGCTTCTGGCGTTTCACATCTTACTTTTGCCATCTCACGTCTCACGTCTGCCGTTTCTCTTCTGCCGTTTCCGCTTCTTTCAGTTCAAAATCAACTAACGCATAAATTTTTTCCAGGGGAATTTCGAAATCGATCTTTTCAAATTTCAAAACAGCTTTGGGATCGTTATAATCTCTCAGCATCCATTGGCCATGAGGGCCAAGGTAAAATTGATCCACATGAACGCTGTATTGGTCGATCAAAATATACTCATGAAATGATGGAATCGAGCGATAGAATTGAAATTTCTTGCCGCGGTCATAGGCTTCGGTCGCTTTCGACAGGACCTCGATGATAATGAGCGGATTGAGGATAATATCGGTTCGTCCTGGGTAAAATTGCGGTTTGTCACATACGATCATCAAGTCAGGATAGGTGAATAAATCGATTTCTTCGATCCATAATTTTACCTCTGTGGCAAAAGATCGGCATTTGTGTCGAGGATGACTCTGGTTCAACAGGGAAATGACATTGGTAATGATTTGATTGTGGTTGATCGAAGAGCCTGCCATGGCAAAAATCTCGCCCTGGTAGTATTCGCTCTTGTATTCAGCCGTTTCCTCCTGCGCCAGATAGTCTTGAACGGATACATATTTTTTTGCTAACTGATGCATGATGGACTCCTTTAGATGAGAGAGAATAGGTTGACTGAAAATAAAAAATATTATTCAGAGATTCAATAAAAATGTTTGCGCCTGCCATATATCTCCAATAGCGTCGTAAAAACCAAGAACCCTATGCATTACTTGATGCGCTGCGCATTTTTCAATTTTGATCATGTTTAATCTTTAATATCGGAATGGAGTTGTCGCTTGAATCATAAGCAATGCAATGCAGTGAATATCCAGGGTAAGCCTTCTGAAATGTTTTATAAGATATTTGACGAAAACCTCTGCCTGAAAATTTGATCTCGTAAGCTTTGCCAGCGCCAAAGGTTTCGGTGACAATGAAATCGACTTCATTCTTATCTGCGGTGCGCCAAAACTTTATTTGATCTTTGGCATATATTTCACACAGTCGAATATAAAAATAATTTTCGAGCAACTGACCTTTGTCTTCCCTATCAATAAAGTTATGAAATCGATTTAGGAGTTTATTTTTTAGACCCAAATCATGAAAATATACCTTTGACATTTTGGTGATTTCTTTTTTCAGGTTTTCATAAAACGGGGGCAGGAGATCGATATTAAAACATTTTTGGAGAATAAAGAGATATTTTTCCAGAGTGCGTTGGTTCAGACCAAGTGTGACTGACAATTCATTTTTATTGATGAGTTGTCCAATCTGGGAAGCCAGTAGCGAACACAAATGATAAAATTTTAGTTCTTGCTCTATTTTGGATTCATAAATATCTTCTTTGAGGAATGAATTGACCAGCTCTTCCAGGTATTTTTCTTTTTCGTGGTTATCCTTTTCAAGGGCGACTCTTGGATAGCCGCCATACGTCAAATACTCATTGAAATGGAATAGCAGATCGTTATAGAAACTTGAAATATATTGATCATTTTCTCTGATCATATTCAGTTCCTTTCTCAGTTCTTCCGCATCCTTGAAAGACAGGAATTCAGAAAAACTGAGCGGATTAAGATGAAAAATTCTCTCTCTGCCCGCGAGAGAATCAGTAAATTTCGTATCTAAATAGAAAGCACTGCTTCCTGTGGCAATAATCTTTAAATTCTCTGCCGATTTTGGGATAGCAAGGGATTATCTGGGTGTCTGGCATAATGAAATAAATTTTCAGGATCAAGATTAATGACGTATAGAATTTTTGAATTCTCCAAAGAAATGTAATACACATCAGCCAATGATCTCTTCTTTAGGTCGAAGTACAGTTTTTGGATCAGCGTGGTTTTACCGACCTGCCGTGCGCCAATAATAATCGAATATTCTTTTTTATCCAGATGCTGCAATTACTGGTTATATAAATCACGGTCTTCAATCATTGGAATACACCTTAGCAAAATGCCAAAAAAACGCATTAGAGGATATAAATTATCGGATATTTTATGTATCAATATACAAATATCCTTCGAAATGTCAAGCAGAATTTTAAAATTCTTGGAGAATATGGGTTCGCTTGCATGAGACAACCAAAGATTTGCTTTTGGTTTCTGGATGCTACCTTTTGAAATGCGGTCTGTCACGTTTCAGATCTCACATCCGCTGTCTCGCATTTCTTATTGAGCACTATAAGCAAATGTTACTCAGCCGCTGAAATTAGAAATGCTGACAGCTTGAAGCATAGGTCTGAAGATAAATCAAAGTAAATTTCATCTCGCCTTGCTCACCACGAGCTCAAAATTTAGGGCTCAGCATTATCTGAATCAAAAGGCTATTGCATTTCAACATAAATTCTCCAGAAAAAAGAGACAGTCCCCTTTCGCTCGTTTCAGACGACATCAAGCAAATCCAATGGTTTCGTTGGGATAGAACCAGCAAAACAAATGAGCCAACGAGAAACTATCAGGTACCAATATCGCATTCACGCTCGACGTCAGCGAAGTTCCACCAAAATCATTGGCCGTGCGTCCGATTTTTCCAGGCAGCATTCAATTTGCTCGGTTATTCTGAATAAAAATTGATCATCCGCTCAATGGCCTGCTGACAGACCAGGCAGAATTTCCTTTCGCGATTGCCGAACATCAGGCAGTTCATCATGGGCCGGTACAGCCCTTTGGCGGAGTAGCCTGCACCTTCGAACGCTCCGACTTTATCCTCCAGATGGCGGTATTTTTCTCGTACTTGATCCATTCGCTGATTTGCAGCATCAATTTTCTTCTGAAAATCCGCTCTGACCTTTTCGATTTTCGATTTCGATGCCCCTGATTTTTCAAGCTGCGCCAATTGTTCCCGCATTTCTCTTCGATTCTTCTGAAGCTCCGCTTGCAGCGCCTCGAACTCCTCTTTGCCCCAATCAGTCGGAATGGCAATGCCTGGCGAAACCAGGTTCTTCCATTTGATATTTTCTGGATCGAGCAGCGCCGTGATGTTGGGATCGGTCGGCTCCACGCCAGGCGGATAGAACTCATTGTAGGCGACATCAGAAGTATAATACTCATCGCCAAGCCCGGCGAACGAATGGCCGAACTCATGAATGAAAACATTTTCGCTCAATGAATTATCCACAGTGGAGATCGCGTAAAAATTATAAATCCCGCCGCCGCCGTAGCGTGGGGAGTTTACAAGTATGACCAGGGCATCATAAGGGACGCAGGCGGCAATGTCGTGAATCGTTCTATTATCTTCGGTCAAAAGATAGCGGTCCAAATCCAAAGCATTGAAAGATGAATTAATGCTGGTCTTTTTGAAAATCCCCTCACGAGGCTGGTCTACACCGCTCTCAGCGGATGGCCGAAACACCCCATAGATATTGAAGCGATCTTTGAGCCGATCATAAGGTGCCACATCGAACAACGCTTTGATGAAACGATCGACGTCTTGTTTGAATTTCTCGAACTCCTGCGCGGTATAGCCCTCGGCGACCCAGGCCAGGTCTACTTTGTGATGCGGATGCCCATTAATCAGGGCTTCATAAATCCAATCCCCTGAATCAGTATTCTCCTTGTTGATATGATAATCGGACGTGTCAATTCGGTATTGAAACAGCGGCTCAAGGATATTTTCTCGATTGCGGCGCTCAAATACCACCAGCACAGGCTTTTTCGGATACGGAATCAGAACCGTTTCGTGATAGGTACGTTTGATCCCCTGGATGGCAGGTGTTGTAGTGGTATATTCACCGAAATAGGTGGCATAGCCGCGGGAATAGATCAAACGATTGGAGGCAATGTCGTAAACCTTGACCTCATATTTGCCGTGATTGAACGGATCGATCAACCTATTCGGATTGCCAGCCCAAGGGCTTTGCTGATATAGCTGATCGATGGTGATGAATTCCTCTTTCGCATCGCCAATATGATAATAGTCAATGCGCAAGGTCTTATTGAGAAAATAGTCATCGAATCGGAGAGAAGTTTGTGAGAGAATAGTTGTTGGTACAATAACCAATAAGGCAAGAATCACTAATCTTTTCATCATTGAGCGCTCCTCTTTAAAAGGGTGATTTTTGACATTTAGAACACTTTACTTTGAAAAAACTGCAAGGCAAAAGGATTTGCTTCTTTATTTATTTCGGCGAGAGAGTTTTTCGTGTTCGTTCAATCTGCCCCCAAATATGCAACGGACATAGTATGCCTTTTATATTAATTTCATCTATTGCTCATCTTCTATATCCAGAGGATTCGACCTTCCAAAAGCTGAAAAAGGGGCTTAAGAGAGAACAAGCTCCAATAATTTCAATGCGCTCTTTTTGCCGAACTCACCTACTTCAAGTACAGGGCCGACGCAGGAGGGGCATCCAGACTTACATTTGCACTCAGTGATTAATTTTCTCGCAGCATGCAACAGATCGTCATGGGCCAGGAACAGCTTGCGGCTATAGCCGACGCCACCGGGATAGGCGTCATAGATATAGATCGTAGCCTTTTTCGAAAAAGGGGCCTTGATCATTGGAACTGTGCGCAGGTCACTGGGGTCGCCCATTACAAAAAACGGGGCGACGTTTTCTAACACATTGGCCAGGGCTTTCAGCGCATCGCCTAAATCGGCTTGAGACATCTGCAGTTTCTTTTCCGTACCATCATCAAACTCCAACCAATAGGCAGTGGTATGCATCTCCAACTCCGGCAAATGTACATTGCCCATGCCAATATTCTCATGGGTATGAAATTTGATCTTCTTATAAGCGACCGTGACTGTGGTCACGCTCACCTCGCCATGCGCCTTTAGCCCGCCTTTGACTGATAGCGATTCAAAAACATCAAGCACCTTGAGATCCGTCTTGCTTTGAGCATCGGTGTAATGATCAACGTCCACCTCCCGAACATACGCCTTCCGGCGCTCCCAATCCAATTTATCCACATGATACTGCCGGCTCTCATGGATATAAATGGCGTCCTCATGAATCAACATTGGTGCGCTGAAATAATCCACTTCTCCAATGACCCGATCCTCATAAGTGGTATCGATAATGACGAAATTTTCGGGCGAGGCGCTGCGCAAGCTGATCTCCTGAGCTGGATAAATCTCGCTGGTCCAATGCCACCGATTGCCCACATGATGCAATACGCCGTGGTCTTCCAGATAGGATAGCATCTCCTGAGTGGCATCCACTCCAAATCGTTCGCCATCCTCAAACGGCAATTCAAACGCTGCGCATTTGAGATGGCTCATCAGGATGATGAGGTTATTGGGATCGACGATCCCGGTTTCCGGAGATCGGCCGAAGAAATACTCGGGATGATTGATAATAAACTGATCGATCGGGGTGCTGGAGGCTATGAGAATGGCGACCGATGTCTCAGTGCGTCTGCCAGCCCGGCCAGCCTGCTGCCAGCTACTGGTGATCGTGCCAGGATAGCCAGCCATCAAGCAAACCGAAAGTTGGCCGATGTCAATCCCCAGCTCCAGGGCATTGGTGCTGACCACGCCCAGAATCTCGCCGTTCCGCAACCCTCGCTCAATTTCCCGTCGCTCCAATGGCAGATACCCGCCTCGATAGCCGCGAATGAGTCGGCCTGGCTTGCCGAGCTTCTGCATGATCTCTTTCAAATACGTCACCAAAATCTCCACCCGCAACCGGCTTCTCGCGAACACGATGGTCTGAATTTTGGCAGCTAAAAATTTCTCCGCCAGTTTTTTCGTCTCATTCACCACAGACCGACGAATGCCCAGTTCATAATTGACGATCGGCGGATTATACAGAATGAAGTGCTTTTCGCCGCGCGGGGCGCCATTGTTATCGATCAACTCACATGGCGCTTCGATCAGCTTCTCGGCGAGCTCTTTCGGGTTGCCAATGGTCGCAGAACAGCAAATAAATTGGGGATCGCTCCCATAAAACTTGCAGATCCGCTTCAGTCGGCGAATGATATTGGCTAAATGACTGCCAAAAACCCCTCGATAATGATGGATTTCGTCAATGACGACATATTGCAGGTTCTCAAATAGCTTGATCCATTTGGTATGATGCGGCAAGATTCCCTGGTGCAACATATCTGGATTGGTCACCACAATGTGCCCGGCGGATCGAATGGCTTTGCGCGCTGAGGCCGGGGTATCTCCGTCAAAGGTATAGGTTTTGATATTTCGGTTCAATGCCGATGAAATGCTATAAAGCTCATCCAGTTGATCCTGGGATAACGCTTTTGTCGGAAATAAATAGAGCGATCGCGCTTCCGGGTTTGCGATCAACGAATTGAGGACTGGAATATTATAACAAAGGGTCTTGCCAGAGGCTGTTGGGGTTACGACAACTACGTTCTTCTTTTTGAGGACCGCATCGATGGCCGACGCCTGGTGGGTATAAAGTTTCTTTATCCCTCGGGCCTGGAGCACGCTGATGAGATCGGGGTGGATTATTCCAGGAAAATCGGCATATTGAGCCTCTCGGGCTGGGATCTTCTGCCAATGCGTGATATTGGCCATCATATCGGCATCTGAACGGATTAAATCTAAAATCTGCTCTATGGTCATAGGCTTTCTTCCTGACGAAAACAACTATCCTCAAGAGTGCAGCATACAATTATTACTACGGTTCTTCAAGCTTTTCTACTTTTTAAATCTGCCGAACAGAAAAAGCGCAGGAGGTTCACTGCAATATTGCAGCGATAATTCTGCAATCCAACTGAATCACCAAATGTAACTACTATTTGAAACCAATTGATATGATTGCAGCCGACAACTGGTTTCGAACGCAATGGCTGTCAATCATCTTAGCGCAATTCAAACCTTCTTCTTTAATGGTCGAGCTCTATCTCCGTGAACTTCGCTCCAAATATGAGATTTGTGATTATGGATGAATCCCAACTATATCACTCAGCATGAACGATTAACTAAAAGCAAATAGCTTTATCAAGAAGCTCGATTGTTTTCAATCATGATCAGCAAAATCCACCTGGCCAATATCCCGATCGCTGCATCAGCCGAAGCAACGCGGATTATCAGCAAGCACAATGAGATTTCGAATCAAAATAAACAAAAAATCAGTGGATGTCAAGGGAAAATTGAAGGGACAATTTTCTGGGGAGGAAAATCAATCGAGATTTCCAACAAACTGCTATCCGCTGAAACAGATTGGAGAGGATAAAAGGCGGAATTCGGCAATTAAAATGATGCTTCATTGCGCAAGGCCTGAACAAACTTTGATCATCATCGATCGCCAGCATGGAGATCCCCATCCCCCAATAGCTGGTATGAAGCTTATAGTATCTTGATCCAAACTTTTCTTCTTCTTGGGCCATCGAATTCACAAAAGAACACCGATTGCCAGGTACCGAATTTTGGCCGGCCATTTTCGATGATGATCGAGATCGAACATCCTACCAGGCTGGATTTTATATGAGCCGCTGAGTTGCCTTCGATATGCGCATAATGGTCGCTGAATGGGATCGTCTTGTTCAATTCTTTCAAAATATCCACTGCAACATTGGGATCTGTATTTTCATTGATTATCACCCCGGCAGTAGTATGCGGTACAAAAACACAACAAATGCCATCTTGAACACCGCTTTCTGTGATTGCCTCACGAATCAAATGATCGATATTAACCAGTTCTGTCCTCGCTGTCGTTGATACCGAGTACTCAAGCGTTTTGGCCATCTGAGTCCTTCCTCCATATTCGTTTAATATGATTTCGATTTATCCTGATTTTTATTTTTGATTTTCCCTGCCGAGTTTTCGCTGAGCCGTCAGAGCCCAGACAACAGCAACTTATATTAGCAAATTGATCTGCTTAATTCCATAAAACGTTCATCCAACGGCCCAAATAGAATATGTTTTGGAGAGGTCCTTATGCAGATCAATTGTATTCTCGTCAAAATATCTTCCTTATGTTTTCCGCTCTTTTTTCTTGGCAGCAGGAAAAAGAATATTATTTAAGATCAATCGATAGCCTGGAGAATTTTTGTGCAATGACAACTGCGTCTCTGGATCACCGACAAAGTGCTGATAATCCTCAGGATCATGGCCTCCGTAAAATGTGAAAGTTCCTCTTCCAATATTACCATGAATGTATTTGACCTGTTCGGTTCCCTCAGACTCAGCCATGATGACCACGGACTTTTTAATGAGACTCTTTTTGAATCCCGTTGTCTGTCCCATAAAGCCTTTGATGACCGATACGTGGTTCTGTGTTAGCATTGTAGGCACAGGATCCCACTTCGCTGAAAAATCGAACAGCGTGAAATAATCGCTCTCCTGTCTGCGCAGGATGGGATTATCGCTGGGTGGGATATCGATATCCGAAAACTCATAAATCATGGGATCTGTGATAAGTTTGAAATTCTCGAAAGCGTACGTCTTGCTGTAATCCAATTTCTTCTGATAATCAGGATCAACAGGATCCCCATCAAAAACCGCGTCACAGATATCCGTACCTTCGGCAGCTAATGCGATGTCATAAGTATCGGTGCCCGAGCACATCGCAAACAGAAAACCGCCTCGCAACACATACTCGTGGATCATTTTCGCCACAGCCAATTTCAACTGCGATACCTTTTTGAATCCCATCTCCTTTGCCATCGCTTCGTTGATTTGCACCATCTCGACGTACCAGGGCGCATTGCGATAGTTCCGATAGAATTTTCCGTACTGACCTGTAAAATCCTCGTGATGCAGGTGCAGCCAATCGTATTTCTCCAGTTCGCCTCGAAGCACTTCTTTGTCCCACAATTTCGTGTAAGGCACCTCGGCATATTCCAACGCCAGAGCGACCGCATCGTCCCATTTTGTCTCTTTGGGCGACTGATAAATGGCGATAGCTGGTGCTTTTTCCAGTAGCACCACCTCCATATTGTTCTCTTCGATCGTGGCATAAATCTGCGCCGCCTGCGATCCAGAAATGGTCTCGTACGAAACACCCCTGACGCGCAACTCCCGCTCGATCGCGGCATTGTAATCCGTTAAAAACGATCCCCCCCGATAATTAAGCAGCCACTCCACATTGATCCCTTTTTCCAACGTCCAATAAGCGATCCCATACGCCTTCAAATGATCGGTCTGCTTCAGATCCATAGGGATCAGAATTTTTTGGGAGAAGGCAGAGAAGGAAAATATCAAAATACCAACTGAAATAATTACTGCAGTAAAAATCAATCGCATTGAGTTACCTTCTTAGTAAAAGATTTGTTATGCACATTTAATTTATTTTAATTGAATCTTCATTAGAAATACTAACTGGCAAAATGGAGGCAATTGTGCCTGTTTATTAAGATCTAAGCTTGTTCTATCTATAATCAAAGAAAAGGAATTTCGTCAAATGTCCATGTCAATCATTCGGTCTATGTTCAATTTTCGTGGGATTAAAATTGTAAATTTTGATATTCAAGATTCTGGTTCAGTGACTAAAGTCGAAATAGTTCCAGATCATCGTTTCCACCCCATCTGCTCGAAATGTCTTAACAAAGCGAGGCAGGTTCATTCCACCGAAACTCGGCTGATTTGAGACCTAAATTTAGCCACATCGCGGGTCTTCATCAAACTTAATTACCGCAAAGTATTTTGTGATCGGTGTGGTATTCGAGTTGAGTACCACGATTTTGTCGAACCTTTTCGTCATGTGACCAAGAGATTGGAACGATTTATTTGGGGGCTATGTGAACAGATGCCGCTGATAGATATTTGTCGCCTGACCCAATTGAGCTGGCATCAGTTCAAGGCCATTGATAAAAAAGGACTCAGTCAGCGATTTTCACAACGACCAGCTTAAGGTTATCATGATTTTGACCATTTTAAACTGAAAATCATGCAAGCTACTGTCAACTAATTTTTAGAAGAGCCTTTTATGTATTTATCGATCTTGAATTGGATGATATTTTGATCGTTCCAGCAACCATTCTATCATCTCTATTTTTTCGATGTATCTTTCCAGAATAAGTATGTTTGATAATGCTTGAGCAGACAACAATATCTCCTGGGTAAATTATTTCTCAATCATCATAATGATAAGATTCTCTATCTATTCCGCTATCGCCATGCCATAGCCCGAAGGAGATATCTCAAACCGTTCCCGTTCCAATTTAGATGCCTTCGCTAACTTGTTTGAAATTTTTTCTAATTGAAAAACATAGTCTTTTCCATCGACTTTTAAATACATTTTATTATCTTTAAAGATGATCTCTTGGACATCGTGATATTTGGTCATCGATTCATCTCCTCCTGAAATTTATTCCATTCGTTTTCGATGAATTCAAAGTATTCAAAGATAATCTTCTTCACCTGGCGCTTATCTTTGGTATTCATGTTGTAACTGTACGCCTCGCTAAGATCGAAATTTACAACATCAAGCCAATATTTGCATTCCTTTTAAGCCTCTTGGCAATGAATATGAATCGGTTCATTGCCTTCATTCTCATAAAAGAAAAAACGCCAGCCCATGACGTATAAAATTGTTGGCATCTGGAAAAATCCTCAACGGCAATTATTATTAGAGCGGCTTATCCAATTTGAAATTCGATTTAAAAAAAATACAAATTTCCTTTCGCTAAATCAACGATTTTTTTCACCCCAATAATCCAATTACCGAATTACCCTATTACCCCTCTCAAGCCCCCTTATCCTCTTTCTCACTTCCTCCAGCAATACACTATTCGGATAATTCGCTAACACCACCTCATAAGCTTGCTGCGCCTTTGAAAAATCTTTCAGCCCTACCTCATAAATCTCGCCGATCATCTTCTGCGCCAGGTCACAGTTCACGCTCTGAGGCTGCTTCTGAATAAGCGTCTGGAAGGCAGACAATGCTTGCTGATAACGCCCTAAGTGATATTCCAATTGCCCAATTGTTAGCCAGCTATCATCCAACAGCGTCTCTGCATTGCTATTTTGGACAATTTCGTATAAAATAGCCAGCGCATTCTCGAACTGTTTTTGCTCCACCAGCAAATTTGCTTTAGCAAACATTTTTAGCCAATCGGAAGCTGCCATATTTTCTTGAATGAACAACATAAATTCAATGGCGTCGTTGACGTAAAACCCAGCCTTGTCATCAGTAATGTTCACTGGATCGGATTGGATTTGGGAGAAGCTTTTCAATGCCGCATCGAAATTGCCGTTCCAGTAATCAATTTTGCCTATTTCCAGGAGCGCCTTTTTTTCAACATCATCATCGCTGCGATATCTGGCTGCCATCTGTTTATACCAATTTTTTGCTTGATCCAGCAACCCTCGTTGAACATAACAATCCCCGATGCGAAACATGGCTTCGAAATTGAGGGCTGGTTGAATAGGGATTTTCAGCACATTTTGAAAATACCCTTCCGCTTCTTCTGGCGCTGAAAAATGATCCAGCTTGATCACGCCAATACGGTACAGGCTCTGCTTGGCCAAAGGAGTATTTTTAAATTTATAGATGATTTCTTGATAGATCTCGATCGCTTTGTCAAAATTTCTCATCTTTTCATGTGCGTTTGCCAGGCCGTACTTGGCATTGGCCGCATACGGTGATTCTGGATATCGATTGAGTAACAACTGATAAGCCTGGGCTGCATATTGATAATTGCCATCGTTCAATGCGCTCTGAGCAAAATTGAATAATTGGTTTCCGATTTTTTGCTTGTCTCTGTCTGGACGAGTGAGCATGTATTCATCGATCAGCGAAAACTCCTCCATTGCAGCCTGGTAATTAGCGCTGCGCATGTAAAATGATGCCAGCAAATTCCTCAGTTGGATATTGCTTCGATTCTCCTTCACTTTTTCGATCAAGAATTTTTCGATCTGCGGGACCAACTCTGGTTCATCCGCAAAATGGGTTATACTTTGCTCGACAAAAGAGTATTGCTCGGGATATAGCTGCAAATAATCCAGATAAAACCCAACGGCCTTTTCATAATCCATCCGTGCCTGATACAAATTCGCCAGCTCGATAATAAAAAGATGGTTATCCCGAATGGTTGCGCGACCTTTTTCGTAGACCTTGATCGCTTCATCGTATAAGCGATTCGAGATCATGGCCGAAGCTACGATCTGATAAACGGACGGATTTTTGGGATTCTTTTGAATCATCCCATACCAGGACGCTAACGCCTGCTCTTCCTGCCCCAGTTTATAGTAGGCATCCCCCAAATCTGCTTCTATCAAAAAAGACGGATGATAGGCCAGCATCTGTTGAACCACGGCAAGCGCCTGATCGAATTGCTTCAAATGGGTCAGGTTCTGTTTCACGCCACGGTAATAGATCACATTGCCTGGATCCTCCCGCCACAGCCGCTGATAATACTCCAGCGCCCGGGCAAATTGCCCCATTTGTTCATAGCTCTGTGCCAGGCTCAGTAGTCGCTCATTTTGAACCTGCTGGGCGGTTTTTTGTTGTTGGGCATAGACTGTACCTGATTGAAAGAGGTAATTGGGTAATTGAGTGATTGGGAAAAGATGAATAATCATCAAAACGATAAAAAAACCAAAAATATTTTTTTTAATTTTTGTCTGCATTGTCAACCGACTCTTTCATTAACATTTAAAACTAATCTCCAACGGATTGAAACAACCCAACAGATAAGACTTAAAAATAAAATCCGTTGGGTTGTTTCTATCCGCTGGAAAAAAATTTCTATTTAGAACCAATATCATCCAAAGCCTCTTTCATCAGCGCCTCGAAATATTTTCGGATCAGCTCCTGATAATCCCTGGAATAGCCCTCTTTCAACGCCTTCAATAAATCGCGCTGAAGCTGGACGTTTTTCTCACCCAGATCTTGCGGGAGCTGGCCAGGATTGAATGGCAAATACTGTTTCGCCGTCTCTGCTTTACGCTTTCGGCTGTAATCCTCTTTTCGCACCGATTTCTGGGCATCCAGCAGCCGCTGCAGAATTCGCTGTTGGCGATTGATGGTTCGCTGGCTCACCTTTCGTTGCTGCAAATCCTCCACCACCTCGGCCATCTCCTTTCCAATTTGGTCCAGTCGACCCAAAATCTCTGAGCGTTCCCCATATTCCCGAGCTAATTGTTCTAACGATTTTCGAAGCGCTTCCTGTTCGGCCGCTAATCGCGCCATGGCTGCCTGTTGCGCCAAAGACATCTGCTGCCCCATGCCCAATTCCAGCGTCTGTTGATTGATCCCCTGCTGCTGTCCCGCCATTTGATTCAATTGCTGCATCAACTCTTCCAATCCCGAAGCCGACGATGCGCTGGCGAGGCTGTTCATGGCATTCATGGTCTCTTTAATCGCCTCGTTGAGGCTGATCATAGATTGCTGCTGCGATCGGCCGGCTTGAAGTGAATTTCTGGCTTCTAACTGCGAAATTGCCTCGGCCATTTTTTGCAGCGATTGCCCCACGGCTCGTCCCATCTGCGGCGATACAAAAAAGGTCTTTTGCGATAGCGCTGCCATCTCATCGGTCACTCGAGCCAGTGCCCTCGCCAAATCGTGCTGCCTCTCTGCCGCTTCATTCACCTGAGGACTGTTCCGATCCAGCGTCCGACTTTGCTGCACCAATTGTTCCTGCGCTTTAGAGAGTTGCAGCAGCTTTTGCGAAATTTTTCTTAATTCTGCCATCACCTGTCGCTTCTGCGATTCGATCAAATCCTGTTTTGCCGAGCTGAGCAGATCGAACATTTCTGACAACGAATTCTGCGCCATTTGACCGCTCTGCAGCGCGCCCTGCATATTGCCCGATTGCAACCTGGACTTAGCCTGATCCATATTTTTAAGCAATCCCTCTTTCGCCATTTGCTGGAGCGCCGCCTCTATTTTATCCGACGGCATGTCGAGAAACTCTCCCATATTGTTCTTCAACTGGCTCGTCTCAGAAAGCAAATCGGAAGCCTGATTTTTCAAATTCTCTTGCTGCTTTGCCATCTCCTTTAATTGATCTTGGGTAGCGGATCTGGTGTCCATCTGCTCATTCAGGCTGGTCTGCTGCTCAAGCAACTGCTCCGCTTTTTTGACCAACTCATCCAGCTTTTGCTCGATCTGCAATCGCTTTAGAATGCTCAATGTCTTCTCAATATTTTTAAGAAACTCCTCCTGAGTGAAATTCAACTGCTCCATCGCCTGGCGAACCAGCTCCTGATCCAGGTTCTGAACCGCCTGATTCAATTTCTTCATCAGCTCTTTTAGCTCTTCGGTCATAATCTCATTCAAAAGCTTCTGCAGTTCCTGATATTTTTGCAGCGTCTCTAAGCTCAGCAGATCGTTCCGCTCCATCCGCTCGATCATCTGGTCCAACTGCTGTTTTACCTCTTCCAGCGATTGCTCCAGTTGTTTCTGCTTGTTCAGGATATCTTCGACCTGCTGCTTCTCCTCCCATTTCAATTCAGGGTTCTGCTTGATCTGTTCGACCAGCTTCTCGACGTTTTCCTTCAAGTCTTTGCTCTGTTCGTACAAGCCCTCGAAGCTATCGTAGGTCTGCTCCTGTTCTTTGCTAAGCTCGGCAAAAATCTCTTCAAGAGAAGGAAAACGGGCAGCATAGACCAGGCTCTTGGTGCTTTTGGGGCCAGATATGTTATCATTATCAAAGACCTCGGCAAAATATCTGACGACATCGCCAGCGAACAACTTAAGCTGGGTTAAATCCCAAACGTAATCGAGCGTAATTTTTTCTCGATGAACTCCCTCGATTGGCAATGCCATATATTTAACACCAGTATCGGCAAATGACACCGTGGCTTTGACCACCTGATAGCCCAGTCGCAAATCGGAAAAACCAAAATCGTCTTCCGCCTCGATGACCAGCGGTAACATCATCTCCTCAGTAATATCGACATCTCGGCCAGGCATTAGAATCGAAATCGTTGGATAAATATCGGGGATGATCGTTATCCGATACTCGATCGGATCCTTGCTCTGAAAATCGCCCACATCGACCAATTCGATGTGATAGGTGCCATCTTCAACCGCTTTGAATGTCCCTTTGGCGCGATTCGCAGTGACCTCAAGCTGCGACTCTTTTTGATGATTGAAAATCAGCTTCGCCATTGCCAGATTCTTATTGGAATGCAGGTTAATCTCGACCAGCGAACCTTTCAGGCAGTTGATATCGCCGACATTTTCTTCTAAAAATTTGGGACTGAGTCGAGAATAATTCGGCGGTATCACCTTGACCTGAAGATAACGAACCAGCGGTAATTCCACCACCGAGATCAGGTATTTGGGCGTCGAGACATTTTCCACCGAAAAATAATATTCGGTGGAATCCTGCAAATGCTCGATCTTATATTTGAACAAGTTCTCCTTATCAGGATAGACCGTATGGGAGAACTCGGCGTCGCTATTGATCTCTTTCAGATTCAGATTGATCTTCTCCGGTATCCTGCCCGAAACCCTTGCCGTAATTTCAATGGATTCATTTTTCAATTTCTGAACATTGCCAGGCACAACCGAGATTTGAAAATCGGGCGCCCTGGTGAATTCTGTATTTGGATGCAATAGCCGATACCCCGCCTGATAGAAATTTTGAGCGAAGAAAATAACGATCAAGGCATACGCCATTCCCACAAACCCAGCCAGCCTGCCCGCTTGTTTAACAGGCTTACCCGAAACCGATTCCTCAAAATTGATACCCCTGACCTGTTCATCGATCTCCAGCAACGCCTGATCCATCAAATCCGTGGAATAGCCATGCACGTTATTGAACCGCAGCGGAAAAACCTGAATGGTATTGACCAGCTTATCGCCGATAGCAGAAAAATGATCTCCAATTTTTTGAGCAATCGCCGCGTCCGAAGGATAATTTTTTCTGAATAAAATCGAAAACCCAGGGATGCCAATCCAAAAAACCGCCGCTAATGTTAGCATCAAAACCAATATGAGATCAAGGGCGATCCTGCCGCTGCTTTTGAAACCGAAAATATATTCCAATAGCACAAATAACAAAATAGCGCCCAGTCCCACGCTGATAAAATTGATCAACCCGCTGAGCAGCGAAACGAGCTTCTGCCTATTCCGAACAGCGGCGATTCGTTTTAACAGGCTGGAATACTTTTCCTGCAAATTGTTCATAATTCATAATTCCCATCAAGGAAAAAGGACTCACCCATAAAATTGAACATAAGATTTAACTCAAAATTTGTGGAAAACGTTCAAATACAAGATTGTCATTTTTGATCGGGTGACTGATTATCTAAAGATTTTTTCTAAGAAACTTAACAAGAAAAATTCAAAAAACAGGGCATATATGTCCAGCGGAGCACTTGTGGTTTGTGCGTATATTTGAAATGGGGAAACTGAACCTTTAAAAGGATTCGAGAAAATTTAAGCGAAGCAATGGCCAAGATCGCACCCTGTTTTTTCGGCCCCATAGAACATAAACGAAGCTACCAGCTATTTAGGACCTTGGTGAGGTTACGTATCCGTGGCATTTTTAGCATCAGTGGGGCAGGCTTAGTACATCATTTATTAATTTCATGGACGGTTGTAGAATGGCTCACACTTCGATTAAATATTTAAAGCGATCATCATCAATTTCATTTAGCACGATGTCACTTCTGATGGCTTTCTGGATTAAAAGTCCGATTTAATTGAACAAATTCATGGAACCTTATTCACCTTAGTAACCATCTATGATAAACCAATGCTGAACCTTATTAGCTTATTTTTGATTCGAGTATGTTTCCTGATAAGCTAATAAGCTTCTGGCGGTCCCGGATGCTGTTTGTTATTAAGGTCATTAATGCTTTTTTAGCAATAATGCTGGACCAGTTAATATATAAACAATGCTGATTTCGGTGAACTCTTTGCTTTTTTGCATGGCTTAAGCATCGACAAATTCCTTAAATCTATCCAGGTGAAATTATTTAAAGCAACCGTGAATGATTGCTAAAGAGCTCGATCTTAAACTCAATTGTTGGTGCTTTTCAAACCCTAATTTGATTTTTGAAATGGAGCGCTTAGCCACTCAAAATTAATTGATTTTTCTAATTGTGAAAATATGCTATCGCTCAAAAATTTTCTTAAATGATTTATAAATTTCTCTTGACTTTTTGGAATAGCTCTTCTATATTTTCTGCACATCAACATGATCATCATTAACCTGCTTCACACCAGGCACCGCTTGAACCCTTAAGAAGCATCATTTTTAGAATGATGGAGTGATCATGGATCAAGGCTGCCAAATTTCTCCTCCTGTCCAACAGCCCAAACTGCTGGATCAGGTAATAGCCGATATTCGCACCAAAATTTACAGCATGCAGCCTGAAGAGGCGTATGTCCATTGGATTGAGCGATCCATACTATTTCATAAAAAACTAATCTGCCTAAGGAAAAAATATACCAAGTTTCATATTGCTAAATTAATTCGAGCAACAGGTAGAAAATGGAATCCCAATACCAAGCTCTGAGAATTGCCTAATAAAGGAGCACTGGCTTTGGGATTGGAGAATCGAATTGCAAAGGAAAAATGAAAAACTTCCAGTAATAGGAAAACGAACAACAAGGATCCAAGCTTAAAAATGGATACTAATAGGAAGAGAAGTTTCCTATTAGTGGGAAAATTTGGGATTTTTGGATAAATATAGACATATTTTCCTAAATGTAGCCATATCAAATCAAAGGATAATGGCAGCTAATCATTAGGTTAGCGGGCGAGAGGGACGCAGGTTAAGGGGAACGCAGAAGTACGAAGACACTGTCCAATAAGGCAGGCAGTTGGCGAGCGTACCGACGTGGGCTGTAGGGCGAGCAGGTGAGATGGTGTAGGGCGCGGGGTAGCCCGCTAACCCCGCGTCCAGCCGACCCGCTCCGCTCGCTGCGCTCGCTCCGCGTGCGGCTGACGCTGGCCGTTAGCCCGCCGTTACAGGCTTAAGCGGTGAGCGCCGTTAATCCTCAAACACGATAAAGGTCGCTAGAGTGGATGCAGCAGAATTAAAGAGGCTTGTTCTTGATAGACTTGAAGAAGCCGGATTTGTGAGGAAAGAGGATGGCACGCTATTTCCTCCTTGCGCTGATAAGGAGGGCTTGCGGCAGATCCACAGGCCGGCTTCTCAACTAGAAATCATCACTCGTCAGGATTGGCTTCGGCGACATCTTCCTGAATATCTTCCCTTTTTTGCCGATGGCGAAGAAATCATACCTGAGTATGTTGAGCCCGCATTGCTCGAAGTCACAACAGAGCAACAACACAATCTTTTCCGTGTGGCCCGATTACTTTGGTCCATTCCATTCTCCAAGGGATACGGTCGCCGGTTGAGATTCTTAATCATAGATCAGACCAATCATAAACTCATTGGCTTATTAGCTTTGCAGTCACCGCCTCTCAGTTTTCCGGCGCGAGATCGCATGTTCCGTTATCCCCCTAGCAGGAAGACAGAGCTGGTCAACCAGACGATGGACATTCAAACATTGGGAGCCGTACCGCCCTACGATCGTTTATTGGGTGGGAAGCTAGTCGCCCTAGTGGCAGCCTCGAACGAGATTCGGCAAGTTTACTGGCGTAAATATTCTGGGCGTGTGACCGAAATGGAGCAGCGCGTCCTGCCTCCCCATCTCGTTGCGCTGACCACGACGAGTGCATTTGGGCGGAGCAGCCTGTATAACCGCCTCAGCTATAATGGGACAGTCATAGCAGAGTCTCTTGGTTATACGGAAGGCTACGGTACCTTTCACTTGATGGAACTTTACCCGTTGTTCCGCGAGTTCTTGGAAAGTCAGGGAATTTCAACACGAGGTGGCTTTGGAACCGGCCCACGTCGAAAATGGCAAACCATGGTTCGAGCCCTGGAACAGCTAGGTTTCTCATCTGATTTACTTCGCCACGGCGTGAAGCGGGAAGTGTTTCTGTTTCGTCTGGTAAACAATCTGCGAGAGTACATGGAAGGCCGTGACGCCGAACCGGTCTATCGTAACTTGTCGCTCTCGGAGCTAGTCGCCTGGTGGCGACAACGTTGGTTGCTACCGCGAGCGGAGCGTGTGGATAGCTGGCGCGAGTGGCGTAAAGACGAGATCAAGAATCTCCTACTGGTTGAACAGGAAAAGGCCGCAGAATGATGGAATCTGTAGAACGTCCCTTTGGCGAACTCCCTGCTGCACTAGTGGACGAGGTCCTTAAACGCACAGAGGATCTTAGCCAGAAGTTGTTGGAAGATTTTGAGCAAGTGCGCACTCGTCGCCAGGAATGGCGAGAAAGCCTTGAACAGGCGGGGTTGCTTTGCCGTGATGCTGAACTTCCATACATGCCTATTCCGACGACCTGCGGTGTAGATGGCTCCTATGCCGTAGAGCGACTGTTGGCTAGCGACCTGGTCGCCGCGGCTGCTGTTGCCGTAGAAGGCTTAACACCGCCTTCAGAAACGCGCTATTGGCCAGAACCCCGCCACCTCGTTTGGGTAGAGACAGAGGCTCACGAGGCCGAGATTGGCACCATCCTGCGTGCCCTGATGATCGGCCTGGAGTTGATTCTGGCCTCGCAAGCTCCACATGAGATTGTTTTCCTGGATGGTTCTCTCACAACTCCTTTCATCTACTTCAACCAGGCATTGAATAAAAGCCAGGATACTTTACATCTCAATACCACGGCTCATTTTCTTGACAAGATAACATCGTTCCTGGAAGCATACCTGGCGATACTAGCTTCAACTCGAAGCGACCGTTGCTGGCTGGCTATACCCAAGTACACGACGAGGCGGGAAATCGGCCAGAAGATGGGATGGCCTGACACATACGATGACCGTGGTCTCCTGAGCTTTCTGTTGGAAGCCGGCGAATACGCAAGCCCCATGTTGCTACAGCAACCCTCCGAGCCCTGGCACTTGAACGTGGCCCCGCTTGAGCTTAAGACCAAAGGAGCAGCCGCCCACGTAGTGGAGAAAATCATCTCATCGCTGAGTGAAATACAAGTCGTCTACTACCGTCCCTATCCCTGGCTCCCGGCCCTGCGGGTAGAAATGAGCCGCGCAGTGGCAGAAAATCAGGCGCGGTTAGCCACGGCACTCCATGGGATTCGCCACCAATGTGGCGCACCGGCTGTAATGGAGCCCTATCCTCTCTATATGGCAGACCGGATGGTAAAGCACTTGCCCAAGGCTATCCCTACCTTTCGACAGGTGACAAGCCAGCATATTGCTGAGACATACCAGGGAAGCATCAGCGAGGTATTTCTAGGCCTACATGGCTACCGCACTGAATCAGGAGTATAATCCCATGCAGAAGAATCTCAATCAACTCGTAGATGAGGCAGAACGGATTGGTGTTGTAGGGTCGCCATCTTCTACCAGTGAAATGGCGCTGGACATCCTGGCTGGGGCCGTAAACAAGAAACTCGTCGGAGAACTGGCGCTGTTCCGTTACCAGCAGGACGGTCTTGCCCATTACGCGCTGGGGCAGATTACCGAGGTAAAACTGCGCAACGTCTGGCACGAAGACCCCACGATGCGCAGCCTGATCCGCCAGCGCGGGCGGGTGGATACAGTAAGTGAGCGCCAGGATACCCACTTGGGAGAGATGACGATCAGCGCTGTCTTCTCTGCTGGATCCAACGGCTATCGCCCCAGCATCCTGGGAACTGTCCCGGCCACGGGCACGCCTATTCATCTGGTCAATGATGCCGTTCTATCCGAACTGCTCTCGCCCTACCGCGACCAACTTTTCTACTTGGGGCATGTCTACGGTTCAAAGCCCCTTCTGCCGCTCTGGTTCAAGCATTTCGATATTAGCCCACAGGGGGCTGGAGAGGCCTACCATTTGGGCATCTTTGGCAAAACCGGCTCTGGGAAATCGGTGCTGGCCAAGATGATCCTGCTGGCTTATGCCCGTTATCTCAAGATGGCACTTCTGGTCATAGATCCTCAGGGCGAATTTGCTAAAGAAGCCAAAGGTGAGACAGTGCCGGGCGAGTTTCAGTTACCAATGAGAGACATCCTGAACAGGCTCAAGAAGCCGGTCCAGGTGCATGGCGTGAGAGATTTGGTACTGGACCGATGGGAGCTATTTGCTCAAATCCTCTATGAGTCGCCTTTCTTTGAACAGTTGAGCATTCCCAAGGGAGAAAACCGACAGTTGGCAGCAAGCACGTTGGCTGATCGCTTGCAGCGTGCCAAAGTTACGCTAAAGGCCCTCCATACTCGTGAATCTTTCGATCGTGCCTGGGGGTTGCTTGGCGATGAAAATGTACAAAAGGTCTTTTATCGTACAGAAGGGTCACGGGCTCGGTTCCAGTCTATGTATGACCAAGCGGATCGCGATTTCTTCTTCACCAACTATTGGCTTCCTGTTACGCAACTGTTTCGTGAGGACCGGCGGGGAGCACAAAAGGTGGAACAGTTGCTGGCTGGTCTGTTCGATCCCGATCAAACGCAAGGGCCTCTCGTCGTGATAGACTTGTCGGTAGAACAGGCGACTCAAACTGGCAGTTTGAGTACACTCCCTCTTTTTGGTGGAGATCATCCCCAGCCGCAAAGTGTCTCCTTGTTCTGGAATGAGATGATACAAGCGCTGGTTATCAAACGATTGTTGGAAGGTATTCGCACAGCGGCAGAATATGCTTACAAACAGAACCGCAGTCTCAATACACTGGTGCTAATGGATGAAGCGCACCGTCTTGCACCCCGTGAAGACCCTGAAAACGAAGAGAAAAGGGCAGTGCGCGGGATTTTGATTGACGCAGCACGCACCACTCGTAAATACGGTGTCGGATGGATGTTCATCAGCCAGACTCTCTCCAGTCTGCATCGCGAAATCTTGGAGCAGTTACGCATCTTCTTCTTTGGTTTTGGTTTGGGCATGGGAGCCGAGTTCAAAGCGTTGAGCGAACTGGTAGGTGGGCGAAGCAAAGCTCTTGACCTCTACCAGCTGTTCCGTGATCCACATTCGTCGTTTGACATCGCGAGCAGAGAGTATTCCTTTATGACTATTGGCCCGGTCTCTCCGCTCTCGTTTGCTGGGACGCCGTTGTTCTTCAACGCTTTCAATACTGTTAAGGAGTTCCTGGATACCAACGCATTGGGGCAATAAGGGCGGGCTAACATCTCGCTCCAGCCGACGCCGCTCCGCTGCGCTTTGCGGCTCAGGTGAAGCGCAAGCCGTTGGCTGCTACGCCATGCAAAGTAGACGTAGGAGGTATACAAATGGCACATCGCTGCTGGTGGTTTGGTATCAATAACGCTGATAAACCCAAGCCCCACTCTCATATTGTTTATGCCCAGATTCAACCATTATTTAGTGGGACACAAGAAGAATTTGAATGGCCGTATCACAAACAAGCTAAAAAATGTTACCAATTGATGCGGTCAAATGATAAAGTTGTATTTTGGATGGGTGATGGCGGCCCATACGCACGATGGGGGATATTGGGGGTAGGATTCATCAGCGCAATTCGGGGTGTAGATTTAAACTCTCAGCGTTACGTCCTTAAAATGGAGTATGTTCCTGCTGAGCCTTTGACACCTTATCCGAGCAAACAATGCCAAGAGACTGAAGTAACCAGCTTTTTGAAGGACGTTTTTGGTTTGTCATTTCGTCCTTTGGGAAAGACCTTCAATAATTTAGGGTACGGCACGACCCGACCGATCATCACCATTGAAGAAATTCGCATTGACCAATACGAAGCCATATTACAACGCCTACAAAAGTCCCCCAACACGTTAAAAATCCATGAGTCTGAAACATTATTGCCAGAGGAAATACCTGAAGACGTGTTGGCAATCTATGAAGGAGCAACGCGGCGCATTACAGTTAATGCATATGAGCGTAACCCTGAAGCCCGTCGAAAATGTATCACTCGGTATGGTGTTTCTTGTACCATTTGTGGGTTTAATTTCTATGAACACTATGGCGAGATAGGCCGTGATTTTATCCACGTTCACCATCTGCGCCAGCTATCAGAAATTGGACAAGAATATCAAATTGATCCCATTCAAGATTTGCGTCCAGTATGTCCCAATTGTCACGCGATGCTGCATAAACGCACGCCGCCATACAGCATAGAGGAAATACAGCAGTTTGTGCAAATGAAATCATCTCGAAGAAATGGCGGCTAACATTGCATCAAGCCGACTGCGCCTTCGGTGCGCGCCAGCGGAGGGGACCTGCTGGCAAAGGAGTTTTTCACGCAGTCACCTCGCCGGCTTATGATTATCGTTCGTGTGATCTGAAATCAACACCATGCACCATCACAATATCGCAACAGTCATCGCAGGAGTCACCACGCTATGTTTGTTCGCCATGAAGGCGGTCGGCGGGGAGATCATCGTGCATAAGGTCGAATCCGAGTACCAAAACGGCGAACAGGAGATCCGTGTCCTGCTGCCAGATAACTACGACGAGGCCAAACACTATAGCGTGCTGTACGTCCTACCCGTCGAGCCTGGCTTTAAAACGCAATTCGGGTACGGGTTGGGGACGCTCCAACAGATGAATGCCCACAATCTCTACGAACTCATTATCGTCCAGATGGGATTCGAAAAGGAGCCGTGGTTCGGCGACCACGCCAGCGATCCACGGACGCGGCAGGCCAGTTACGTGAAGGAGTTCGTTGTCCCATTCATTGAAGCGCGATACTCGACCCTGGGGAAGCCAGAGGGCCGGCTTCTGCTGGGGTTCAGCAAAAGCGGTTGGGGAGCCTTCAGCTTGATCCTGACCTATCCCGACTTCTTCGGCTATGCCGCGTCGTGGGATGCGCCGATGTTCTTCCACATGACCGTCACCTCCGAGGTGACGGTCATGTATTCAAATATTCCTTATGGTGTAGCGATCGCTTCTTCAAATCTGATTTTTAAATCATTGAGGACGTAAGATAAAATTACTTACCCAGTTTAGTATCTTAGTTTCGTTATTCGTAGCTATCTTCAATCCAGCCATATCCAATATATTTGATCTCACTTACAAAAAATAGTCTTAGCGTCAGGGATGTTCATCTTTGCCGCCTGTTTCAACGAATTATAGTAGGCTAAGCTGGCGATGTATGCTTCGCTCCCCGCCTGAGTCATGGTACCATTCAGAGTTTCACCAAGCTGCTCGATGGGGCGAAAGATTGGCGTGAGATCCGTTACGAATGGCAGGTCAGTTTTCAGCTCTTCCACATTCAGATAAGATGGGGCAAATTGTGCATTGGTCTCGACATAAACGAGCACTTTAGCTACGAACGGCACGGTTTTTTTCAATCATCTTCGGCAGTTCACCTTCTAAAATTCCAAATTCCAAAACCCAAATTACAAACAAACTCCAAAATTCAAATCACAAACATATAGAGATGCATCGAAAAAACATGGAGTAAAATTTTTTATTGACAATGGATTTGAAATATTGTAAATTAAACCAGGAAAATTTTAAATAGCAGTGTTACCATGAAAATTTTTGATTCATAACTGAAGGGAAAAATCATGATTGCTGAAATAGATTTTAAACAAATGAGCGTGTCAGAAAAACTTCGTATCATGGAGCTATTATGGGATGACCTGTGTCGAACTGACTCCGAAATTCCATCTCCCGAATGGCACGAAAGTCTGCTAATGGAAAGAGAAAACCTGGTTCGTGATGGCAGGGAAGAATTTATCGACTGGGATCAGGCAAAAAGAGAAATGAGAATGAAAATCTCATGAAAATTAAAATCCTGAAATCAGCTCAAGCCGATTTGCTGCGAGGGTACAGATTTTATGAACGACAAAAGCAGGGGCTCGGAAATTATTTTCTGGATTCGTTAAGTTCGGATATTGAATCATTAAAAATTTATGCAGGGATTCACAGCATTCATTTTGGAAGATATTATCGGCTTCTTTCGAAGCGTTTTCCTTTTGCAGTTTATTATCGTATAGAAGAAAATGAAATTCGCGTTTATGCTATATTAGATTGTCGCAGGGATCCCGCCTGGATAAGGAAAAGATTAGAGCATTAAATAGCGATCGCTTTTCAAATCTAATTTTAAAACATTGAAAATGGCTTTGTCATCAGGGATGTTCATCTTTGCCACCTGTTTTCCGAATTATAGTAAGATAAGCTAGTGATGTAGGCTTCGCTTCCAGCCTGAGTCATGGTATCATTCAGATTTTCAACAAGCTTCTCTATGGGACGAAAGATTGGAGCGAGTTCCGTTACGGATCACATATCAATTTTCAGCTTGTAAATTTTCGAACGCACAATATTAGGAATAAATGAATTTGTTGCAAATAAGAGTTTATCATGCCAACAGCAGCAGTGAAAAAAATGGAGTTAATCAATAAAATTGCCAAGCTACCTGAACAAAAAATATCTAAGGTCGATTGATTTATCCAAAAAATTATAGCGCAGTTAGAATTTAAAAAACCTGAGCCGATCAGCTTAAAAGGGATCTGCAAAAATAAAGGATTTGAGAAAATAGCTGACCTCGAAGGAGAATTACAAACTATTCGATAGGTGCTTAACAATTTAATACTCAAAAAGGCTATTTAGATATGCAATATTTATTGGACACAGTAACATTAATTCGACATTTTACTGAGATTGGCAAGCTGGGTGAGAGAGCTCAGGACGTGCTAAATAGCAAAGATAATACTTTTGTCATTTCAATGATCAGTCTGATGGAAATATTGTATCGGTCAAGTATTTTTTTTCCTGTAAAACAGATTTTTTGAAAAGGGTCATGCAGCTATTTTCATTGATATGAATTCTTCATCATGGTATTCAAATCCATACAGTTTTCGAATATTCTTTAATAACGTGAGATCAAACTCGCTCACGGCAATGCGATGCCATTTCTCACTCACTCGGATCAAGGTAGCATAGACTAACTTAAGACAGCTTTGTTCATTTAAAAATCGGGAAATCAATTTGGTACGGCGTTTCTGTTCCAGAAAACAGCGTTCCAGCAAATTGGTGCTTCTGATATGCCGATGATGACCAGCAGGGAATTCCATAAAGCTGAGACAAT
>FWPV01001230.1_pt1 | contig 72662 bp, 43 predicted proteins | sample 2228371 | NCBI WGS metagenome assembly FWPV01 (sample SAMEA103939776, study PRJEB20133) | metagenome
ATTTATTTATTTATAATAAATCCCGTTCATTCTGAATATATACTATCATTACGTTTTTCTTTATTTAACCTTTATTTAGAGGGAAAATATTAATGGTTCATGTTGTTTATAATTCTTCAAATGTCATTTTACAAAATATCTGCTTTATCAGTATTTTTTCTGCAATCATATTATTTATCATCTCTTATAATCTTTCCCGCATAAATTTGGTTTTTGTAGAAACTTTTTATGCAAATTGTGTTTTTAGGTTTAGAAAAAAATTTGTAACGAATGGTCTTACTGATCATTCGTATAAGGGCTTTAAAATATTGAGGTTATTGGTAAGGTATTAAGTTATTAATGGAGCTTTGATCTAGATCAAAGCTTCTGGAAGTTTTCTTCATAGAGGAGAATAAAAATTGGGTAAACAACAAGTTTCTTTAAAGAGTAAGGTTTCAGAATCATTTAGCCCTTTTGGGAGGAGTGGAAAAATGAGTATTAGAAACGTCTGGTTATTAGGTTTGGTTGTTTTAACACTTATATTTGGTGGTGTTATAAGCACATATGCTCAGTTAGATAGTATTGAGGCATACGATATTGATGGCAAAGATACAGGTGACGAATATAGTTTAAGAGGCGTCCGTGTATTGTTACAGGGTGATTGTAACGTAGAGAATGGTGATCTAGGCGTTCTGCAGATGCGGAGACAGGACGGAACCTGGATAGATATTAAAAGCACAGCCAGTTTTATCAATGGTGGTAATGAACTGGATGGTCTTGAGGGGACAAAAATAAAGAACATCGGAGGCGATAACCATATTATCGCAAATGCAGATGGTGAATACATTGTTACATTTGTTGTCCCTCTTAATATCTTGACATTGGCTCCGCCAACAGGTCAGACCAATGGTATGTTCTGGAAGTCACAGGTTCGATTCAGAGATACTGCGGCAGGTATTGCTCCTCAAGGCACTCTTGATTATTGGGTTCAGACGCCGAGATTCAATGAGGTGAAACTGAACGTTGATCTAGAGGATGTAGTGAAGCCTGGGGATATGATTGAGTTTAGTCTGGAGATGGAGACATATGATCCGGGCGACGCGACGATCAGTGGAAAAGAAATAAGACTATTAACTTTGTTGCCGGATTTCTCCGACCTTGACAGCGCGTTCGATTATACCGGAGGTTCGCTTTATGCTGCTGGAACAAATGCACAGAAGTGGGCACGGTTAAAGGCTCTTGCATCTGCTGTTAGGACTGCGATAAATCAGGGCAGGTTGATAATCGAGCAAGATGATAAGGATTATGAAATTAAATATTTCATATCACAGAATAATACGAAATCCCCGGGGCTCAAGAAGGTCACAATCTATGCGATAGACTATCCTGCGATATGGGATATAACTAAAATTGATACTGTATTTAACAATTTTAGTTTGACCTTCGATGATCTTCATCTAGCTGCATGGGAAACAGCGGCTAGATCAGATGTCTTGAACCCACCACAATCAAGCCCTCCCAATAATGGTGGAACATACCCGATTAATAACGCAGATCAAGATGATGAGATCGATGCCGATCTGATCAATTACGATGGCACTCCTCCGAATTTTGATTGGGCGATGATCAATCCATTCAGCACTCCTAACGCGATATGGAATGACGTAAATGGTAATGGTCAAATTGATCCATTGGAATGGGACGGTGTAAGCTATGTATATAAGAAAGGCGACACTGTTTCTATTTGGGTTCAAATTGACCCCCATGATTTAAGTATTAAAGAACTTCGCAATGTCGGTGATGTTGACACTTGGTTGCTTCCAGGTGACTCGTTAGAGGATATGAGGGTTGATAATCTGACGATAATAGGAGACCTTTCTGGACTTCTTGATCCTGCTAAGATCTCACCGGTAGATGCCAACGGGAACGGTATCCCTGATGAGGCGGAAGTTCCGGGTGTCATGCTTGGAGCTGTCACTTATCTCGGGAACAACGGATTGGATGATGATTTTGATGGTGATGGCGAATATAAAGATGATGAGGATAGCACTTCTAATGGATTCTATGAGCCGTTTATCTTCCAATTCACCTTCCAGGTCACAGACAAGTTCCGAGGAGCAACTGACAGAGGGTTGGTAACTGGACCATTCCGTTTTATGATCAGGGATAGTGCGGGAAACGTCAAGCACTATAGTGCATGGCGAGAAATTTATGACACTACTGATAAGAAATGGACTGATGTTGCATTAAGTCAGTGGGAAGGTCCGAATGGTCGCAGTGATGATTTCGTCGATGGCGAAAGATATCCTGTCAACTTGGATAATCCTGACGGTGACGAGGAGATCTATTCAAATTTAGGACCTATTGCCCATTTTCCGAATCCGAACTTATTCCCGCGATGGACTAATGGATATAAGATAGTATCCATGTGGGATAAACCGTGGAAGATAGCAATAGATGGTTCTGCGCCGACAGTGTCTGTGATATCGTCACTTCAGATGAATGTGTCGACAAAAGATCCATCAGATCCTAATAGTCCGGATCCAAATGTTGCCAAAGGTGCTGCTGTTGTCCCGCCAGTTGCAGGTTATGAGCCAGCGGACTATGTGCCAACGGATATTAATATGACGACGGCAACTCAGAACCTGTTGACAAATACTCAATTTGGTGGCAACTTCATCTATGAGGTTAGTGGAAATGAGCTTAACCTTATTAAGATGATAGTGAATACGCCAAGCGACAATGATGTCAACTTGATCAGGTTTATGATCTCTGATAGTATCACGGGACCTTTTGCTCCTATGAAGGGTACTATCAAAGGGGACGTAGATAAGGGCATCATTGACTTCGCTGGTAATGTCACCGATGAGGACAGACCGGGCGTTTCCAAATTAAGTGCATACCATGGTGGCTTTAGTGGAAACGATGACGGAGACGAAGAAGGTGACTTCAGTGATAAACAGGTTCTTGCTGCAATGACAAAGCCTGGTAATGATGGCGTCGATAATGATGCTGACGGGCTTACAGATGCGGAGGACGTTGACGCTGATGGTAACAGCACCGAAGTCTATGACCCAAGCAGAGATGAAGACGAAGATGGCGTTATGGATGAGGATGCTTATATCGTCAGAGTCAAGCCCGGATCGAAGTTCTCAGATTTTGTATTTGATCCTGCCCGTCTAGTCAGGACAATGAAGCTTCAGCCAGGAAAGCCTTATGTTATCAAAGCGGTTGCCATTGATAAAGCTGGTGCGTATGATATAAATGCAGCTGCTCCATTATACATTGTATTCAATGTATCTGGAAAGGGCATTACTCCCACAACTGGCACTGCTAAGGCATCGCTAAAGAACGCCAAAGGTGAAGATATTACTGCGCCAAGCATTCCGGAAAATAAGGAATATCTCCTTGTGACTTCCACTACTGGAACGGTGAATGCTGTCACATTGCAGTATTCTAATAACAAGAGGGATTGGGTAACTATCAGTGGAAACTATGCGACCCCGAATCCTGATGAATTAGCACCGTTTAGGGCGACATGGAAGCCAAATATAGCTCAGATAAATGCAGAGTTGGCAGCTTATGGTGGTTATAGGGCTGGCGAGCCTTTGTATATACGTGCTACCGCTCAGAAATTAGGAAAACTTGGCAAATATAAGGTTGGAACATCACTTACACTTGATCCACAGTTGTTCACTTACTATGACCCGCCTGTATATGCGTCGGATTTGATTGCATCTAATGAACCGGATATCACTATTGCGATAACCGATGCAACACCTCCAGTTATGGTCATCTACCATGCAGGCGGAGATGAGGATCTCAGAGATGGTGCTTTGGTTCCGGTAGCGAAAGATGTTCTGTTGAAAGCAAGACTTGTTTCGCCAATTGATGTTATCCTTGCCATAGACAGCACGAACACGATGTCATCTAATGATCCAACCAATTTACGTCTTGAAGCTGCAAAGGCATTTATCGATCTTCTTAATCCGAACGCCGATCAGGTAGGTGTAATTGGATGGGATAGCGATATAGATGTCCAAGTAGGTTTAACTGCTTCACCCTATACTGCGGTCAAGAATGCAATAGATACCATAGATAATAGTGGTCTTACTAATATGGTTTTACCATTAGACACAGCTATGGGAATGCTTGATAATCAGGGGCGTTCAGGGACGCAGAAATCGGTTGTTTTGATCACAGATGCGGATGCTGGTGATCTTGTTTCTCCTGAGGATGGGCCTACTGAGGTTCATGCTAAGGCGCTAGAATTGGCGGCAAAGGGATATAGGGTATTTGTTATAGTTTTGACAAATCCAACTTCGGAATCTATCCTTCGAGATGTAGCGGACACGACGGGCGGTATTTACTTTATGTCACCGGCTGCTAGCAATCTGCTAACTGCATATACACTTGCCTCACAACAAGTGAATGTCCATGATGTCAAGAAAGCAGTCTTCCAATATGCAGAAGTCTATCCTGATGGCGCAATAGCAAATTGGGTTGACATTCCAAGCACAGTTGACTTTACAATCCTGCCAAACGGTGGATTGGCTGCGGTATCTAAGTGGGATACGACAACATACGTAACTGGCAATGTAAGCAAACGTGCTAATATTCGTTGTATTGCGGAAGATACAAGCGGAAATATCGATCCGCAGCTTGCACCAATTGCCCATGTAGTCGTTGGTAAAGGTAAGTATGCGGCGTTTGTGGTTGATCCTATCAATGGCTCATCTATTACACCGGGTGCCGATGGTAAGAAGGTAATTATTGCCAATACATATAACAAGAGTTCTGACATATCAAGTATCACAAGGGTTGTGTTCCAAGCAAGAAAAGCAGGGACTACTACCTGGTTCAATTTTGATGATGTTTCACCATCAGATACCGTATATAATGATGGGCATGGCGTTCAAATAACGTTGAATGTCTCTTCTTGGTATGCAACATGGGATTTAAGGGATGTTCCAAGCGGACAATACTTCGTCAGGGCTATCGTATATGATGACAAAGGTTATGTGAACGAAGGTCTTGAAGTATCTTACAATGTTACCGGAACATCTGCTGTTAGAGCAGAGATCAGCAATTTCACAAGCACAGATACAACAAATCCGATAATCTCTAAGTATATCGGCAGATCGGGTAAGAATCCTGATGTATGGGTTGATAATAACTGGGGAAATAGCAGTGATAAGCTTGTAGTTAGGTTGAAGGCTAGGACAGTTTCAGGTAGTGTTCCACAGGTCAAATTCCAGTATAAGATTAATCCTCTTAGCGCTCCAACAAATCCGAAACAGGATACGGGTTGGACCGATATTGGAATTGATACGAATGGCAGTGATGGCTGGTCAATTGATTGGGCGATCACTGATCCCGCATTAACTGGATCAGCTGTTGCTCAGATCGTATATGTTCGTGCATTAGCTTGGAGTGGAAGCTCTGCACTTGATAAATACATTGATGAAGGCAATTATGTTCCTTATGTCGCTTTGAAATTCGAAGAGATGAAAGAACCGGTATGCGTTGCACTTCGCATAGAGGTCGTCAGAGATGGTGTGACAAAAGATATTGTTGCATATACTCCAAATACAATAGAGAAAGAGATCAGAATAACCGGTGGAACATTAGTCTTTACGCCGTTCTTGATCGATCAACCCGAAAGCCCAGGAAATACAGACCATAGACTATCTGGTGTTTCAAAGGTTGAGCTATATTACAAACCATATTATTTGGATAGCTATACATCTACTCCGACAACAAACTGGATAAAAGGTGCAGAAGATGCAGAAGCGCCGTTCCAGATTTCTTGGGATGTTACAAATATTCCATCTGGCAAATATGAAGTGGTGCTTGTTGCTACGGATCAAGTTGGCAACAAATCGGTGAACATATATGATACAAATGCACACTTGCGAAATCTCAAGTTCCAATTCAGTGATGAGCAAGAACCATCATACATCTCATATCTCAAGATCGTTGATGTTGACCGAGAAGGACCGACGACATATATTGAAGATCCAGATGTAACACATAATGGCACGAGACTATGGCGTGATACCGCTGGTAATGGAAAATTAACTGTTGCGGTTGGTTCGTCCTGCAATGGTGGTGTTCAGCTTGTTAAACTGTTCTATAGTTTAGCTCCTGCTATTCCACCAGAGACAAGGACAGGTGAAGGCACATATACATTCCAATATCTTGATCTGAACGGTAATGGTCAGTTTGACCCGGGTGAACCATATTGGATTATCAATCCACCTGGTCAAGGAACTGGTATTCCGACTATACCCGGTACACAGCCATCATGGGTAGAGATTGCATCAGTTGCAGTATCCTATACTGCGCCACCATTTAACTTTGGTGCATCAGCTTCTAAGAGCCAGTTTACAGACTTAGGTCCTGCGGTAAGACCGGGCTTTAGCGCTCCATATCTGTATGGTTACTACTACTATGATGCAAACGGCAACGGCAAATATGATGTTGGTGAGGCAGTGTGGGAAGACGTGCAGGCTCCCGGTGGAAATAAAGGAAAGTATAACAACCATCCAAGGACAATACAAGAAAGAGTTGTTCTTGGCGGAGTAATTCCACCAGACGAAGCTCCTGGTTCCAGATTTGAAGATATGAAGGAGCTTGCTACCGCATGGCTGTGCACTGGTGTTGTTAGACCTACTGTAAAATGGGCTAATATTGATGGTATTGATGGGTTGAGTATAGGGGACTTCATCTGGATAGATACAGATGGCAATGGTGTGTTCTCTTACTCTAATGGCACGATGTCCAGTTATGGCGTTCTGTCTTCACCGACGGGTCCTGATCCAAATGGAATAGCTGAACCGTTGATATACGTCCCAATTGGGGTAACCTGGCCAGCGTCTTCACTTTGGGATCTGCCACCGTCTAATTACAGTGCATTTGATCTTAAAACACAAGCTCAGGATAGAAATGATGTTGTTAACAACGCTGGTAACTGGGGACCGGAATACACCGGAACTGTGCGTATAACCAATATCCTAACAAAGATAATGTCTGTCAATGGGAAGACGCTTGACGTTTTCAAAGACTCATTGATGAGAGTAACCGGCAATACGGTTGATGTAGTGGTTCGCACATGGCCAAGACCAATTGGTAATGCAAAAGTAGAACTGTGGTTCAGATATGATAATAATCTGTATCCAGGTGGACAAGATAATAACTATGATGGATTCCCGGATAATGAAAGAGTTCTGAATAGCAGAAGTGATGGTATAGATAACGACTGGGATGGCATAGTTGATAACGACTATAGAGATCCAAATAACTCCAATAACTATCGTGGCGAAGTTAACAAGTGGGTTAGGGCAAACACAACGGGCGGAACAACGATGATCGCCCAAGGCGGAGATGCTGATAATAAATGGTTTGATGTCAAGCTAGTTTGGGATGTAAGCGGATTAAAAGATGAATTCCATTATGAGATTGTTCCAATAGTTGTTGATGGACAGAATTATGGTGTGAACTTCAACTATGCAGGTCTACCATGGACAAGAAGCCCGGCAGTGTTCCCGCAAGGTGCAAGCTTGATTGATAGCTTTGATAATGACTGGGATGGACTTGTTGATTCTGCTGATTCCGTGTTCGTGTCATCAGGTTCTGAAACCTATCTTGCAATTGGAGATACCAATGGTGACGGCGTGATTGAGGCGAAAGAAAATGCTGAATTTGTCAAGATAATCATTGACCATCAAGGTCCTTATGGCTATGTCAATATTGTCAGAAATACTGATGGAATAGCCTCTAATGAAAGAACGCTTGATTCTTGGAGTGCTTTAACACATGGTAGCCCCGATGACTTAATCATTAGACATAATGACGGTGTTGATAACAATGGTAATGGAGTCGTCGATGAACCTGGTGAAAATAACTGGGTAACATATGATTTGCAAGCGAAGACAGTATCAATCATAGGTGGTTTGGATTATACAAAGACCTTTACAGATACTGTTGGTGGGGTTGAGTTCCAGTATCGTCTAGTCGGCGGACAATGGGCAGCATTGGGTGTTGACTATGATCCAGATTATATGAGCACCTATGTATATAATCCAGCTACTGGTCGTATGGAGCCTAATGCAGCACCTAATGATGATAGAGGGCTTGCTAATAATCTCGGCTGGGTTGGAACTTTGATTGATTATATTGGTAGAGTTGATGCACAAACTGGTATCGATCCAAAACCAATAACAAAGGCACAAAAAATTGTGGTTGCTACCTGGTCATTGGATAATTTGCCCAGTGTATTGGACCTTGGTAAATTCCCATATACAAATGGAACTGAATATGAATTTAGAGTCGTAGCAAAGGACCTTCCTGATGCTTATGGGAATCCGGGTAATTCAAATACTAGCCCTGCAACTGCTTACGATGACAGAGTTGTCAAAGGTATCGTAGGTGTAGATGGCAGATTCGGGACTGGAACTGCTCCGGAAGATTATCTCAGAGGCATTGATTGGAAATCTGGTGCGCCGTTTATGTTCGTAGGCGATAAGAGTGGAATATTCGTCCAGCCAGCTGGCGATTCTGCTGGTGGAGTTGAATCTGTCCTTGGTCCGCGAAATGACGGCTATGATACAAATTACTGGGTAGATAATATCGTTCCGAAAGCTTCAATCATAAGAGTTGATGAGACAACATTTGCATGGACACCAGAGGCTGGCGTTGATCCAAATACACTAGCAAAGCCAATAGATGCAGAAGTGATGGAAGGCGATGACATCCTTATTGAGGCAATTGTCAATGCTGACCCAGAGAAGAAACTTGCAGGAAGCGTTTGGGGAACTGGACAACCTGCACAAGGTGATATCACAGAAGTTACATTGTGGGCAAGGTCAGCAAATGCCGGCTGGACAAAAGTTGGCATAGGTACTCCGTCAAATGTTGGTGGAGGATTAAATGGTCAAGCAGAATATACTAGCAGGTTTACATTTAGGGTAGATACCGCGTTACTTGTCCAACAGATGAATATAACCGCCGCTGGGACAAGAGATGTAACTCTTATGGCATTAGCGAAGGATGATAATGGTAACGAGGAAGGATTTGAAGGCGAGATCGTTATCAGAATCAATGATATGATCGGTCCGAAAGTAAGGCTAGGTGGTCTTGCGCTTGATATGTATCATCTAGCACAAACGCTTGACAGGATCGGTGGGGAATTTACAGGAATCTCTAACTTCGCACATGGATACCTATCCAATATTTCTAACCAGTATACACAAGGAATTGGTGGTACCATCTTCTTTGATCCAAAGTTTGTTGATGTGGTTAATCTAGATCTCAACAACTATGGTAACGCAGTATTCCCAGCAGACCTGACTGGTGATTATACACTGAATGAATATAGCACAACACATAGATCAGCGGTTAAAGTGTCTGGCGAAAAGCTTGATCTTTATGTGTATAACCAGAGGAAAGCCATTGGTGAAATTCCTGCAAATGGTGTGACATTAACAGTGTTTGATAAGAATAATACACCTGTATTCAAGAAGACGATGAGCTATTCTGCAGATGTGAAGAATGCTGATGGAAGTGTAACCGCGGCGAAAGTATCAACTCAATTTGTCTTGTCTGAGAATACAGCAAGACTGTATTTGCCAACCTGGGTTGAGAATGCAAAGATCAAGTCAAGGTTCGAAGGTGTGAAGCTATTCTATTATGTCAAGGACAATAACAGTGGTGCTGAAATACCTGCATCAGTTATGCCGTCATTGCTGTGGAATGGTTCATCTGTAACACCGCCGAATCCGCCATTCAGCAGCAGTCTGAATATGGTTGCCGGCTATAATAGTAAAGGCGAACCGATCTGGACAGTAACAGCTGATCTAGAAGCTGGAAAGACATATTACTATTACTTTGTTGTTGACACAGTTGGCGATACATGGGTCATTCCGGATCCGAAGAACTTGATGTTTGATGAAGGTCTGAATGGTATGACCGCATGGTGGAAAGCCAATATGGAATATATTATGACCAAGAACTTCTTCATCAATCTGCCGATGATCTCCAAGATATGGGTTCCTGGAACACCGAAAGAGAATGGCGTTGCAGATGACGAGATATGGTTTACCAGAGTTCCTCTTGACGGACTTGCGGACGGCGGTTATGAGGTCAGAGTTGACGTTGTTGATACTGCTGGATATAAATCCGAAGCTGCTGTTAGCAAGACTATAATTGTTGACCGCACACCGCCAGCTGTTGATCCGAACGCTGATATTAAGGTTGCTGGTCGCGTTAAAGCAAACAGCGTAACACCGCTAAGTGTTGTCCTCCATGACGGAGAAGGTATAAATGCACTTCAAACTTATGGCGTTCTATTCCAGATTTCAAGGGAATCAAGAGGACATCAAGGCGGAAATACACCGGAAGCAACAAGCGTATGGACCTATGCAATTAGCCCACAAGATCGCTCTGTTGTCAGCAGTGAACTTAACGATCTAATTGAGAGGATAACCGGATTTGATCTAAATCAATCGCTCCCGTGGGGTTATAACTGGTTGAAGAAAATCGCACTTGATGTTGATCCAACTGATGGATGGTCCGTACTATGGCAAACTCCAAGTACTGATCAGAACTTCAAGTATTATGTCCGTGCAGTGCCGTTTGATGATGCATTAAACGTCCAAGTGGATCAGACCAATCAAGTTGAAGTTTGGGTTGATGGAACTGTTCCAAAAGCAAAGGTCTTAAATGCATCTGTCCAAAGAGGTGGAACAACCATTACAGATGGCGCTGATGGATTTGAGATTCAACCAACTGATAAGGATGTCACATTAGTAGCTAGAATTGTAGCAAATAGTGATGGCGATCTTAACCTCGATGGAATAATTGATCCAGGATCAGGTGAAAATGTAAACCATGGTGTTAAGAGTGTCACATTTGAATACACATTGAGAGAGCTTAAGACACTGGAAACATTGTCCGATATCCATTGGTATCCGATACCTGCTACGCAATATAGCAACGCAGTGTTGGCACCAAATGCTGATGGATCATGGTCAGTAACATGGCAAGTTGACTTCTCCAAGCTGTATAATAAGGACAAAGATCAGTATCTCTATGTTCGAGCAGTTGCAGAGGACGAAGTTGGCAACAGAGATGAGACTGACCCGATCTTAGCAGTGATGGTTCTGAACGATGTTACGGGTCCAGCGGTTCAGATCAGAGAGATCAAGAGCCCGCTTTGCGCTACTCCTGACAATGCACTGTCGCCGCATCTAGCGGTCAGCAGAGGTATTGTGGATGTTGGCATTAAGACAAAGGCATCCGTAGCGGCAATTAAGCTAAGCTATAGAGCAGTTGGTGAAGTCAACTGGAAAGAGATCAAGACTGTTACGAGACCGACAACTGCGGTTCCGATTCAAGTTATACAATGGGATACATCCAGGCTTGAAGCTGGTCGCTATGAATTACAGGCAATTGGATATGATGCAGATGGTAATCCAACGCCTGAACCATATAGCGTAATTGTAGTGCTTGACTACACTGAGCCAACTGTGACGATTACCCGTATGGCGATAGATATGAACCGTGATAGTGCTGATGGCTTTGAAACAGTCATTGATCCTGCCACAGGTATTTTCAGGTATGCTGAACTCAAGTATGATACGCAAGGAAATAAATACTACGATTACTATGGCTTCCAGATCAAAGCCAAGATAGACGCGACAGAACCAGTAGATAAAGTAGAAGCCAGAACAGCGATATTACAATACTTTGATAGAGCATCAGCACAATGGAAAGATGTTATCTTAGCAACTGATAACAATAATAATGGTATTCTAGATGATCCTGCAACTCTATCATATAACAAGACTGATGACATCTGGACCGGAACATTTGTAGGTTCCAACTGCCTTGGCAAACTATTGCCAGGATTAAAGAATGGTGTTGATGGTGAAGTTTGGATTAGAGTTCTCGCACTAGACTATGCATGCAATGCAAATAGACTGGATAAAGGTCAGAAGTTAATCGCAGATGCGAATCCGCCAGAAGTTATTGCAGTATATAGCGGTGGAATTGGATATGAGGGCGGAGCGGATCCAACAATAGTCTCTAAAGGTGGAGACCCCGTTGAGTTATGGGCAAAGGTTCGTGACCCGGGCGTTGGAGTTGGTAGTGTTAAATTTAAGTATATTTCAACGAATACAATCACCCCAACACCTCCGTATGGTAATGCATATGCAGATATTGCAGTTGGCGCGAAATTCTCAACAAATGGTGATGAAGAGATATGGCGCTATGAATGGGCAACACCAAAGAATATGCCGGCTCCAAACGAACTCTATACAATTGCAGTTGTTGTTACTGACAGAGCTGGTAACTCGGTTGATACAGCTATACCGGGTCCGAGAGCTAGAGTAAGAGTAGAGAAAGATGTAACACCGCCTGCTGCGCCAATACTCAGTTTCTTTGATACTCATGCACCGCAGATTAACTATGCCTATGATACAATGGCTAAGTATGAAGGTGTGCCTGTCTTTGATGAGTTCAACGCAGCAAACTATAGCCTGAAGAAACGTCTACCGCTAGAAGGTGCAAATGCAGATAAATATGAAGTATTCAACACCTATTATGTTGACGCGAATGGAGACGGCGTTGAAGATGATAGCCCAGAAAATTCAAGATATGATACAAGCCTTGTAATATTCATTAGGACACAAAAACCTGAATATGGTAGCCAGATTGGAACGGACAGAGACCCGAGCTTGTCTGAACCAGCTAGATTGGTCATTGATTGGGCAAGAGACCCGAACCAAGATGGCGATCCAAGTGATATTACCGCTTGGAATCAAATCTGGGATAGCAGTGCTAGAACAGATGCGACACATCGTCCATTAAAGGCTGTACAAGACATACGTCGTATTCCTATCAGAGATGCAAGTGGAAATGTAATTGGCTATAACTACTACTGGGCGTTAGGTGATAGATCAACAGCGCTTGGTGATAATGACAATGAGGAAATACTCAATACCTATAACTTAGCAGATGGTGTCTATTTCGTCCGTGCCCAGCTAACTGATGCACATGGAAATGTTGGTCCTTGGGGCTATGGAAAATTCATCGTCAATAATGTTGATGATATTCCTCCTGCAAGAACACATATTGTAGCGCTTAACAACTCAACTGATCCAGCCAAGTGGGTTCCATTAGAGTGGAAGTGGCATTATGTCACAGTAAGAACACAGAGGAACCAAGTTGGTCAGTGGTGGTTTGGTGGGTCTCCAAATCCATCTAATGATCCGAATAGAACCAAGTTCAGATTCTTCAATGATATTAAGACAGTTATTGTTGAAGCTTGGGATAATGAAAGCAATTCGTGGGTTAATGTCTCAAAGGATGGTGGCGTTTCGCTAGCTAACCCGATAAGTGCTACTCCGAACAACAATAAGTGGCTTGGTCAAGATGGTAACGGAGATAGATCGTTGTTCTTCGCAGAATGGGTAGTTCCAATTGACTCTACATTGGTTGGTGATGGTAACACCAAGATGCGTGCATACGCGGTTGATAACAGAGGATTAGCAGAGGCAAAAGATCCTGCGAAAGAGAAGGCTATTATGATCGATAACCCAAGGGCAATGGTTGTATTGCCTGCAACAGGTGAGATTGCTGAACGTGGAGTAACAACCTTAACGATTCAGGCTGTTCCTGTTGAACTTGCTGGTTGGGACACCGCGAAGAATGGTGACGATGTTGGTCAAGTTAGCTTCTTAGTCCGTAGGAAAGCTGCTCCAAAGACCGCTGCATATCCAAACGGTGGAGTCAATGGTCCGTATATCTTGATTGATGCAAAGGATGACGATCTTGATGGTCTATTTGGTGAGGACCCAGTTTCCGGTAAAGACTATGACAAGGATGGCAAAGAAGGTGAAGATGGAGTTACACCATCAGACACGAATGAACCGTATATGGTTCACTGGAAATTGCCTGACTGGTTAGTCATTGATGATCCACAGACTGAAAGCCTGGTTGAGCAAACTGCTGATTACTGGGTAATTGCAGTTGCAGGCGATTCTAATACTGGTCCGTGGGATGCTAAGATCGCTGGAACAGGCACTGTGGCTATCGGATCATTTGCAGATGGCACAGTATCAGTAAATAGAATGCCGACTGATACCATACATTGGGATAATCCAAGCCATATATACAGTAGAACAAATAGAGCAGCGTTGATCACAGTAGTTGATAATCATCCGCCGAGGACGAGAGTCTTGCAAGTTGATAGATATAGGGTTCCGTCTGAGGTCAAGATGGTGGTTGGCAAAACTGTGACAGTGTTTGCAGGAGATACCGAAGTTGATTGGGTGCCACCTGGAACATTTGCAGCACCAGATTGGAGTATATATCTACCAATAATGATCAGTAATGATCAACCATGGCCTGCTGATGCAGCCGCTTGGGCGTTCGGAATGCTATATCCGAATATCTATGACCCAGATACAGTATGGTGGAATGAGTTATATAGACCGAACTGGACTGCTGGAAAGCCACTTGATGCAGATAAGAAATATAAACCAGCAGAAGTTCGAGCAAATGGTAGAGTAACTCTAAGATACGCTGGTCCTTATACAGATGATGCAACACCGCCACCGTTCCCGACATCTGGTCAGACATGGGCTGATACCGCGTGGAAGACCGCTGAGGCGGATGCGATACATCTTGATCCAAATAATCCAGATGGCAATCCTGCTGGTTCTGGAAATCCGGGATTGCCAAATCCGAATGTTCCAAAATGGCAAGTTACAAACTGGGTAACTGGCGGACCTGTTCTGCCCGACGGTAAATACTTCATTACCGTAACTGGAACAGATGATATCGGACATACAACAGGTGTTCCTGTTGGCACAGCAGAAGTTGTTATGCCAGATATAGTTGAAATTTGGATAAAGAACACTGTCAAACCGATTCAGTTGACAGCATCACAATTGCTTGTGACTGGTGAATTGAAGCCGATAACCAATAAAGAAATGGAAAGAGGCGAGCCATTGGTGCTATCGGTTGATCCGAAGATGGCGGCTGAGGATCTGACGAATGTAGTGTTCCAGTTCAAGGCGGCACATGACTATGATTGGACAGATATACCTCATCCAACTGCTGGTTCTCAGCCATTCTCGGTTACACTTGATCCAAGAGGAAACTGGGACGGCGTAACTGGCAAGCCAACTAATATAGTTCTTGGTGCTACATATCAGTTCAGAGCAATTGGCTACGATGAGATCGGCAACAAGACAGAGTCTAACATCATTGAGCTTGTCGTTGTGGATAAGATAGCGATGGCTTCAATCTCAGAGATATATCGTATTCCAGATACTCCGGGAGTTCCGGGAAGTGCTAACCTTGATGAGCTGATAATTGACAATGTGAAACTGATGCAGCCGACACCAGTCCGTCTAACCGGTAAAGTAGAGATAGTGGGATTAACTGATGCTGATGCAGTCAGTGTGACATTCAGATATAGAGCTAAGGGAGCTACTGCATGGACAGACATCAAGGCACAGTTCTTCAGGTTGCCAGATGCGCCGAGCTGGACACATCCTGGTTATTTCTATGGAGGTTTGTCTTGTTGGAGCACAATGTGGGATACAACCACATTGCCAGATGGTCTCTATGAGATAACAGTAGTCGCTAATACTGCTGACAACAAGTCCGCACCATCCAATATACTTACTGTTGAGATAGATCATAATGCTTATGACATCTTCGATGGTTTGACAGACTCATCACCGAAGAGTGGACAAGCAGTTGGCGGATGGACACGCAGACCAGTTTCGTCACAGAATCCAATAATCAACCCAGACCAGAAAGAAGAATTATCTGGTCGCGGTGAAGTTGATGTTTGGGTGGAATTCGGCAAAGGCTTCAAAGACCTTGATATGGGTATTCCAACTGACGCGGATCCACAGAATACAGCGCTTGTGCCCTCATTGACATTTGAATATAAGCCCAGTGCGTTGCCAAATGTCGGTGATGTAACAAAGGATGATATGAGCTACTGGCGTCCAATAGATGAAACTTACTTTAGTGATCTAGGAACCTCTTCCGAAGGTTGCTATGGTCAGGTGGTTGTTTATGACGCAGCTACAAAGAGATTCTCAACAGTATGGCATACAGTAGCAACAGAAATTCTGAATGGATATTATGATATCCGAGTCAAAGTTGTTGATGAAGCTGGTAATGTCGCATACAAAGTGATCGCTGAAAGGGTAGTTGTTGATAATACAGCCCCAGATGCTAAGATCACAAATATAAATGGCGATACAACGCTTACATATGTTGGCACAGGTCAATTAGCAACAGACACTGAATTGCCGAAGGATGGCAAGGTTGTTGTGCGTGCGACAGTAGTTGATGCGTTGACAAGTGTTGCCTATGTCCAGTTCCAAGTCAGAGTAAATAGCCTGCAAGGAGGCGGTTCTGAATATACACCTTGGGATTACACAGGTTTAACTGATTGGACGGATATTGGTCTTGCAACCAAAGATGCAGATCCGAAGGATAGCTATTCATTGCTCTGGGATACAACAGGTCTGTTTGAGGGCAAATATGAAATACGTGCCAAAGTATACGATGTGCTTGGCAATATGAGTTATGCCCCAGCAGTGCTTGTTACCGTGATTGATACAACTCCACCAGTTGCATCGATAGTTGGTTATTATCCAGAACAACTGCACTTCTTGAACTGGCCGAAGAAATACTGGTTAGACACGATATACGCAGCAACGATTTGTCAAGCTGATGTACAAGAGGTTCAATTCCAGTATAGAGGTGTAAATGATACGAAGTGGACAAGCATAGGTATTGCCTCTGCAATGCCAGTTGAAAAACTCGATACAATTGCAGATAAGATGGACAAAGTTGCAATTCCACCGACAGTTATGAAATATCTGTTCCCGACACCTCTTGCCAGGAATGATGGAATTTATGAGTTGTTCGACTGGACAGGTCTCTGGGCAACTACTTGGAGTCCTAAGTTGGCTGACGGTAAGTATCAGTTGAGAGCAGTTGCAAAAGACTGGAGCGGAAATGTTGATCCTGATCTTGCCCCGATCTTAACAGTGTCGGTAGTTAATGGTGTTGTAATACCAGAAACTCCTGGCTCTGGAATTAAGGTTGAATTCAGTGCTAACCTTGGCGGGCTTGGAATCGGTGATAGATCAGCTCAGGGCATCAGTGATGTCGACCGATATGACCCCAATTACACAGATATTCCAAGTGTGGTTGTCACGGTTGATGCTCCGATCTCGATGCCTGATGAACCAATCGTGCTAATGCTTGCAGAGTTCAATGCTCCTGAAGGATTAGCGTTCGGTGGTGGTATTGTCAATTCGAATCCAAACGGATTGGTAATTGCTGGTGAGATACTTGATATGAAGCCAGTTCAAGGTGAACCGGGTAAGTATCGTGCAGCTCTCAAAGGTGGTGAATTGCCATTCTGTTATCTTGGCTCACAGCCAGTCTCGTATCTGGAATTACTGAGACTTGGTGGTAAGCTTGTCGCATTCGTCACCACAAACAACGGTGTAGTTGGCACAACGCTCTATATGGATGATCTGAAGATTTATCCAGTAACTCCTGAACTTGGAACAAATGGAACCGTGTATAGCAAAGATAAAGTGGTTTCAGTAACAATTCCAAGAGCAGCATTAGTTGAGCCACAGCCAGTTGATGGTAAGACATACATTGAGAAGATGGGTCTTATGATCACACCAACTGTAACACCGAATACGCCGAAAGATCAAAGGTTAGTCCTTGAGCCAGTTGGTCAAGCATACAGTATTGATATGTTTGATTACTGGTCAACCAGTGAAGTCTGGTATAAGACATTCAGACCAGGCTTTGAGCCGAGGATAACCATTGATTACAGTGGATTTGACATACCGGCTGATCTGGAAGCAAAAGGCTTCATATCAGTCAGATATTGGGATCCACAACCTGGTGAAAGCAGACGAGCTGACGATCATGCAGATCTTGAAGTTACTTCACGCGATTACGGTAATGCAGACGTGTTCGGCGGCAGATGGGCAAACGATGATATAATCAACTTGTCTGTCAATACAAAGACAAAGACCATAAGCTTCAATTTGAAAGCTTTTGGTAAGCTGAATAGCGATAAGAATCTAGTTCCACATTCAATATTCAGTGTAGTCCTTGAAAAATCTCTTGGCAGAGTAAGCGATATAACCATCTACTATGCGCCGAGGAAATATGACGGTGGATATTATACATATGAAGAGCTTGCGTCAATGAACTGGTTAGTTTCTGGATATACTGCGTTCAGATATCAGGCAGATCCGAATACAAGCTATGTATCTGATCTTAATAACGCTAGAATTTATTTCAGAATAACCGATCCAGCTGGTATTGATGAAGATAGCATCAGGTTGTATATTGATAATGTCCTGATCGGTGCTGGAAGAAGAGACTTTAGATTAGAGCGTGCTATGCCGAACCTTGAAACTGATAGGATCTATTACTTCGAAGTTCCAAGAGGAATGTCCCTTAATGAAGGAATGCATACAATCAGAGTAGAGGCATGGGATAAGTCAGATGCTGTTGATGAAAGCAACTGGCAGATGCTCTCGGCTACACATAACTTCTACTGGGATAATACACCTCCGATGGTTGTATCTCATACAGCACAAAAAGACAGTCTCCGCTACTTCAGGTCTGTTGACGGTGCAACTGCCTCAATAGTGATGATTGATGAAGGTGTTGGACTTTCAGGCAGCGAGTTGCAAAGGACAATCTTTGTCGATGTATACAAATGGTTGACACCGCAGACGACAAATCTGAGGACCGTTGATCAAGGTAACATTATCAATTATCAGAGGAAAACACTAATCGCAACAAGTAAGCCGATTATCGAATACACTGATGATTATACATCAGATGGTATAGATAATGAAAAATGGATTGGGTTCCATGATGGCGCTTCATTGCAGAGACACAAAGCATGGCGTATAAGCTATACATTGCAAGTGGGTCAAGTCGTTGACGGTGAGACATACGAAGTTGTATTCTATGCTCAAAAACCGAATCCGATGGTAATAGACCTGCACAATGAAAATGCTGTGTATCTGTATGAAGATTTGACCAAGGCTTATCTAGCAGTTTGGAAGGGCAATACAGCAGACACTCTGACAGTAAGCACTGATTTAACACTGATGGGTATCGTGGCTGTTCCTGCAACACAAGTCCCAGACTTCTTGAAACTTGGTATCCTTAACCTGATCACGACTGCTGATCCGTTTATGGGATACTATCAAGGGTCATTCCTCGTAGATATCCTAGGCAATGGTGATACGGGAGGTTATGTGCCACAGATTACATTGCCAAACATTGGAGATATCATTGGTGGCTTGAATACGAATGATGCGGGACAAATAGCAGGTGGTTTAACAAGCTCATTAACTACCGCTTCAAGTAATGGATCAAGCTGTTTGAGTTGCTCAGTTCCAAGCTACTTTGTCAGACACTTGGTAGCTGATACCAGAGGTCCTGTTACGACACTTGATATACCACAAGGTGTGAAAGCAGCTGATCAGGTAGCGACAGTTTCTGCAACAATCGTTGATGACGGAAGCGGAATTGCTAACGCCAAGTTGATAATCAACGGAAAAGTAGTTGCCGAAAAGAACGGTCCTATCAGCAATGTAACGCTAGATTATACCTTTGGTAAAGGCGAAGCAGTTGGTGCTAACGAAATCAAGGTTGTCGTAGTTGACCAAGCTGGTAATGAGACAGTAACAAGAGGCTCATTCGGAGTTCAAGAGATGAATGCTCCTGTAATCGCTGATGAAGTTGCTCCTGTTGGAGACAATGTGAAGACTGCATATCCGACCATCAGTGCATCTTATTCTGATGAGACTGGAATAGATCTTAGCAGTGTAGTCCTGACACTTAACGGTGCTGTCCTAACTGATGCGACAATTGGCCCGTCAAAGGTCAGTTATACACCAACTAGCCCATTGAAGGCTGGCGTTGTCTACACAGTAAGGCTATCACTCAAAGATGTGACTGGTGTTGCTAGCGAAAAGACATGGACATTCAAACTTGAAAGCGATGCTCCATCAGTAACAGATGTAACACCTCCATCAGCAACAGTTGATAAGACTGGAATGCCAGTAATATCTGCTAAGTTCAATGATGGCGATGGCACAGGTATCAACAAAGATTCAGTAAAGCTTACAGTTGACAAAGTCGCAGTTGACGCTTTGGTGACCGATAAATCGGTAAGCTACAAGCCATCAACAGTTATGTCAAAAGGTAAGCATACTGCTGAACTTACGGTAGCTGATATTGCGGGTAATGTTAAGGTTCAAAGCTGGGAGTTCTCAATTGAAGAAGATGCTCCGGTCATAACCGATGTATTACCTGCGGGTGACATCAATACCGATATGCCAGTGCTGTCTGCGAAGTTCAGTGATGCTGGTGTTGGCGTTGATCTTAAGTCAGTCACGATGACTTTGAACGGAGAGATTGTTTCAGCGACAGTTGGCGAAGGTAGTGTAAGCTTCGCAGTTACTGAACCACTCAAACCGAATGTTGGCTATGTTGTCGGTATCAGAGTTGCTGATAAAGCAGGTAATGTGGCAACTGCATCCAGTAACTTCAAGCTTGAAACAGCCAAGCCTGTGATTTCTGGTATGCTCCCGACTGGAACAGTTAACTCAGTTGATGTTGCTGTGTCAGCCAATTACAGTGATACCGGATCTGGCATTGATGTTAAATCAGCATTGATGAAAGTTGATGGAGTTGTCGTTCCTGCAAATGCCTCTGTCTCTGGAATTTCTTACAGAGCTCAGAAGCTAACTCGCGGTGATCATACGGTCTATGTCGAAGTTGCTGACAAATTTGGCAATGTGTTCAGCCAGTCCTGGACATTCAAGGTTGAGGAAACTCCACCAACGATCACATCAGTTGAGCCAAAGGATGGAGAAAAGATCAACACCGCAACGCCAGTTTTGAAAGCGACTTACAGCGATGCTGGAACAGGAATAAATGTTGACAGTGTTGTAATGACACTCAACGGTAAGATTGTTCCTGCGACAGTGTCTGCATCTCAGGCAAGCTATCAAGTGCTTGAAGCGTTAGAGAAGAATGTCACCTATAAGGTTACAGTTCAAGTGGCAGATATGGCTGGAAATATTCAATCAGCTAGCTCTTCGTTCAGCCTTGAAACAACACCGCCTACGATTTCTGGCACTGCTCCTTCTGGTACCGTATCTGATACCGATGCAGCCAAAGGCATAACAATATCGGCTACATTAGCAGATGATGGTTCAGGAGTGAATCCAGAATCGGTTAAGATGTGGCTTGACGGATCGCCAGTAATGGTAACCGCAACAGATAAATCAGCAAGCTATGTTGCCAAAGGTTTAGGCTATGGCGAACACTCAGTAAGACTCGTCGTTGCTGATATGCTGGGCAATGTTGCAGATAAGACATGGAAATTCTCAATTGGCGATACTACGAAACCTGTTGTTACAGTTCTCTCGCCAAAAGAGAATCAGACAGTTGGAGTAAAGCCAATTATAAGAATTAGCTATGCGGATGATGGCTCTGGCGTTGACCTAACATCAATTTCAGTAAAGATTGATGATAAACCAGTTTCAGCAGCGGCAATGGCACCAGCTAAACCGGGAGATGCAAAAGTGGTCAGTGCTGGCGAATCTTCATACGAAGTCAAGTTAGCATTCGGATGGCATACATTGTCAGTGTCCGTGAAGGATGTTGCTGGTAATGAAGGAACTGCTGAAGTGAAGTTTATGGTCGAGGGCGATATCCTTGATATAGTCAAGGCTCATAACTATCCGAACCCATTCAAAGGCGATGCTACCAAGATTACCTTTGGATTAAGCAAGAAATCCAAAGTAAGTATCAGAATTTACGACTTCACAAATACACTGGTAGCAACAGTGGCTGAAGATGAAGATCGAGAAGCTTCTGAGAAGGTAGAGTTTAGCTGGGATGGAACTACGGATGCTGCTGGCGGAAGACAATTGGCAACAGGCGTATACTTCTGCCAGATCATAACCAAGACTGAAAGTGAGACAAAGTCCCAGATCATAAAGATCGCTCTTGTCAGAGAGTAAAGTAAGAAAACTGAGAGAGGGCATAAATGCCCTCTCATTTCTCTTTACAGAGACGATAATGGATTGGATGACATATATAAGGAGGTTTAAATAATGATTCGTGGGAAAGTAAAGTGGACGATTATAGGAGCGATGCTGATACTGCTGACTTTTTATGGCATATCAATGGCGGCAGATACAGACATCGTTAATGCTGCGTCCTATTTGAAATTGGGCGTAGGTGCCAGGTTTCTGGCTATGGGCGGTGCTTCTACTGCTGCTGTAGACGATGCCACCGCAATTGCTTGGAATGTTGCAGGGTTAACAAGAGTGAAATCTGCATCAGTAGCAAGCATGTATAGTGCAGGCGATCAAACAATGGATCGCAGACATAATTTTCTTGCATTAGCAAGCAGTATAAAAGGATTAGGTTCTTTTGGTATAGGCTGGATTAATGCAGGTGTTGTAGATATTCCGAGATATAATGATCAGGATGTGGCTCAAGGAACATTTAATAGCAATGAAAATGCATTTTTGTTCTCTTATGGAGCAAGCTTTAAACCTGTTAGATTGGGTGCAGGCGTAAAGGTTCTGCATCAGAAGATTGATCCGGATAGCACCGAAACAAAAATGGGATTTGGCGGACTTGATATCGGCGCACTTGCAGACCCTGTTGAAGCTGTTACTGTGGGATTATCAGTCCAGAATATTCTAGGCAAAATAGCTGATGCCAAAGTTCCTACAGTTCTAAGAGTCGGCACCGCTGTTAGATTACTTCCAAGTGATGATCTCTTGGTCGCAGTTGATCTTAGTAAAGCATTTGTAGATTTAAGAGGAAAGACAGCCGCATTACATATTGGAGCTGAATATTGGGCAGCTGACCTGATCGGTTTCAGATTAGGATTTAGCAGTGAAAAACAGTTTGCAGCTGGAATTGGCGTTAAAATGTCAAATGTATCTGTTGATTACGCTTATACGGTTCAACGAGATGGTCTAGAGCCTGATGTGCATTATGTGTCAATATGTGCGAGCTTCTAACCTGTCTACGGATTGATCTGTAAAGTTTGAAGAGTAGCCAAAAGGAGTGTGACAAAAATGAAAAGATTTCTTGGTCATATAAAATCAACAAACGGAATTATAGCTCTGCTACTCGCAGTCTTTTTTATGGGTCTAGTCATTGCAGGTAACTTGCTCGCTCAGCTCAAAAAAGAAGAAGTAGACTTTGAGTATATGGCGGCTGTTACTATGAAAAAAGGCGATGTACTGTGGAATCTTGCAGAGCAATATTATAAGGACCCATTTAAATGGAAAATTATAGCAGAAAAAAATAAGATACCAAATGAAAGAAGAATTCCTATTGGGACAGTTGTTTATATCCCAGTTGAGGATGCAAAGAAAATAGCCAAAGAGGCTGAAAAAGAAATTGAAGCCAAAAAGGTCGCAGTTGATGAATGCGCTCTTAAACTGGCTGAATTACAAAAAGAACTGGATCGCTTAAGGAAAGAACATGAAGATGCCCTTGCCAAAATCAATGAGCTGATGAAGATCATTGCCGAAAAAGATGCGACAATAGCAGAGCTTGAAGGCAAGATCAAAGCCTTGAATAAAGAGCTTGAGGCTCAAGCTGAATTAGAGGCAAGATTGGAAGATATGCGTGTTGCTGCAAAAGGCACCGCTGAGAAAAAGGATGAATTAACGGGAGCCTTAAAAGAAAAAGATGCTATCATAGCTGAAAAGGAATCCAAGATTTCGGAAATGGAGTGGAAACTCAAAAATGCACAAGCAGAACTCAGCAGACTCGAAGAGGCTAATAAAGAATTAAAAATGAAGATTGAAAAAGCTGAATCCGTTGCAAAAGAAAAGCGTGAGAAGGAAGAAAAGCCCGTTGCTAAGGCTAAATATGTTTCTGATCCGAGGGCAAGAATTGCTGCTATGGCTATAGCCCTAGTTGGTTCCATAATTTGGATGGCTTCTGATAAATAAATGTAAAAAATATCACTAAATAAGAAGTTTAAGAAACGCTATCGCTTTCCCACGATAAAGTTGTAAAATGATAAGCGGTTGCTCAGATGGGTGACCGCTTATTTATTTTCAAAAGAGAGGGGTATTCGTGGCTAAGTCTGATTTTGTCCACCTTCACAATCATACAGAATACAGCCTTCTTGATGGCGCATGCAAAATTGATGATCTGACAAAGACTGCAAAAGAATTAGGTATGTCCGCCATAGCCATAACCGATCATGGAAATGTATTCGGTGCCATTGAGTTTAGCGAATCAGCTAAAAAACAAGGGATAAAAGCCATTATCGGCTGTGAAATGTATGTCTCGCCTTCTAATAGATTTAATAAAGATCAACAAGAAAAACCATATCATCTAGTCCTACTTGCTAAAAATGAAGTGGGTTATCACAACCTTATTGAATTAATTTCACTAGCATATATAGAGGGATTCTATTATAAAGCCCGTATAGACAAAGAACTTATATCAAAATACCATGAAGGCTTGATCGCTTTAAGTGCGTGTATCCAAGGAGAAATACCTTTCCATATTTTAAATGATCAAAAGAAACAAGCTTATAATTGTGCATCCGAACTGAGAGATATTTTCGGTGATGGCAATTTTTATCTTGAGATTCAATATCATAGCCTCGATAGCGAAAAAAAAGCTATCCCATTACTGGTCAAACTTGCCAAAGACCTTAATATCCCGCTTGTTGCTACCAATGATTGTCATTATATCGCAAAAGAGCACTCCGAAGCGCATGAGGTTATGCTCGCTATCCAAACTGGAAAAACTATCAATGAGTCAAATAGGTTTAAATTTGGCTCTGATGAATTCTATTTTAGGACAGCAGACGAAATGAGTTCTCTGTTCTCTGAATATCCAGACGCGATAAAAAATAGCCTAGAAATCGCTGATAAATGCGAATTCAAATTTTCAGCGGATAAAATCCTTATTCCTGAATATATAACTCCCGATGGTTCTGATGTAAATGATTATATAGAACGATTGAGCCGTGAGGGTTTATCGAAACGTTATGACAAGATTACACCTGAAATAGAGGAAAGGTTGAAATACGAACTTGATTTAATTAAAAGCACGGGCTTTGCTCCGTTTTTCTTATTTGCTAGGGATATTGTCCTTTTTGCCAAAAGTAGGTCTATCCGCGTTGGTCCTGGCAGAGGGTCTGCTGCTGGAAGTCTTGTTGCGTATTCTATTGGAATAACAAATGTTGATCCATTAAAGCATGGTCTAGTCTTTGAACGATTTCTTAATCCTGAACGTGTTTCCCCTCCCGATTTTGACCTTGATTTTGACGCAAATAGAAGAGGAGAAGTCGTCCAGTATATAATAGAAAAATTTGGAACTGAAAAGGTAGCACAAATTATAACTTTCAATAGAATGACAGCGAGGGCAGTTATCAGAGATGTTGGCAGGGCTTTGGGAATGCCTCTTGCGGAAGTGGATATGGTTGCTAAGCTTATTCCCAGTGAGTTAGGCATAACACTTGATAAAGCAATAGAGGCCGTTCCTGAATTGCAATCTATGGCGAATGATCCAGAAAAAGGTAAGCTGTTCAAAATTGCGAAAGCGCTTGAAGGTATGGCGAGAAATCCTTCTGTCCATGCTGCTGGCGTTGTTGTTTTTAGCGATAAAGTTACTAATCATCTGCCAATATTTAGGACGTCTAATGATGAAATCGTTGTCCAATATGATAAAATGATATTAGAAAAGATCGGAGTCAATAAATTTGACATATTGGGACTTGATGCCCTCACGATGATAGATTATGCACTCAAAATGATTGAAGAGAATCACCATGTAAAAATTGATATTGATAACTTACCATTAGATGATAAAGCGACCTATGATCTGCTTTGTGAAGCTCGGACACTTGGTATATTTCAACTTGGTGGTCAAGGAATGGTTGATCTGCTTAATCGTCTTAAACCAAGAACCTTTGAAGACCTTATTCCTATTGTTAGTTTATATAGACCTGGTCCAATTGAAAGCGGAATGCTAGATGAATATGTCGGTCGTAAAAATGGCACTATACCAATTGAATATATGCACCCATTACTTGAACCAATACTTAAAGATACTTATGGCACAATAATATATCAAGAGCAAGTTATGAAAATAGGGCGTGAGATCGCTGGGTTTACGCTTGGTCAGGCTGATCTTCTCAGAAGAGCTATGGGGAAGAAAATACCAGAAGAACTTGAAAGGCAGAGAGTGCCTTTTCTTGAAGGCGCCAAAGCTAAGGGCATATCCCCCGAAGTAGCAGAAGCGGTATTCCAACAGTTGATCCCGTTTGCTGGCTATGGTTTTAACCAATCACATACTACTGCCTATGCATTAGTTACATATCAAACAGCGTATCTCAAAGCACATTATCCAGTTGAATTTATGGCAGCTTGTATGACAATTGAAGAGGATTCCACTGAGATCGTCAAATATGTCAAAGAGTGCCGAAAAATGGGAATTGATATTTTGCCTCCGGACATAAATGAAAGTCAAAGAAATTTCATAGTTCAAGGCAGAGGCATAAGGTTTGGCTTGAAAGCTATAAAAAATGTAGGCGAATCTGCACCTGAGGCTATTATCTCTGCAAGAGAGGAAAAAGGACCTTTTGTCTCAATATTTGATTTTTGCGAAAAAGTAGATCTGAGAGTTGTCAATAGAAAATGTATAGAAAGTTTGATCAAATGTGGTGCTATGGATTGTCTGGGGGGACATAGGGCTCAGCTTCTTTCTGCAATTGATAAAGCCATTGAAGCAGGTCAAAAATCCCAGAGAGATAAGCAAATCGGACAGGTATCTCTTTTTGACACCTTTGAATCTTTTGCTTCTGAAAAAATGAAATTGCCTGATGTATCAAAGATGCCAGATTCTCAGCTTCTCGCTATGGAAAAGGAAATGCTCGGGTTTTATATTTCTGGTCATCCTTTGACTAGCCTTGAAGGCACGATTAAAAGGTTTACTAATCACACAACTAATGACCTCGTAGGGCTTGAAACTGGAACCCAAGTTACAATTGCTGGTATACTTACAAGCGTTCGGAGACGTATAACTAAAAATGAAAAACAGATGGCTTTTGCAACGTTAGAGGACCTGGAAGGGATAGTTGATCTGGTAATATTCTCTGAAACATTGAAAAACTACTCCGAAGTGCTAAAAGAAGGCAATATAGTTTGGATCAAAGGGGTTATATCAAACGGTCAACGTGAACAAACTAGCATTCGCGTAGATGAAATCCTGACAATAGATGCTCTGAGGGAAAAATATATCACTTCAATTCATATTATGCTTCCGCAAGAAAAGATTAGCGAGCCTGTCCTTAAAACGTTAAAAAACATTTGTGATATTAATAAAGGCGAATGTGCCATTTTCCTGCATATCAAAACGTCAAAATATAATGATGTTATTGTCCAAGCACATCCAGATATAAAAGTTGCCCCAACAGATGACCTGATCAATGATATTGAGCATATCGCTGGTGAAAATGCCATCTGGTTTGATACTATCCGTTCCGACTATATTTCATAGCCAAATTCATTATGAGCTTACGCGTCATCTGAAATTTATTGAATGCTTTATACTTGTGCTTCCAACTGAAATGTGAACTCAACGTCCTTTGTCTCTATCTGCAATTTTGGCTTTACAAGAATATTGACTATATATATGTTGTTTTCCCCTTCTGATGGCGTAACGTTTACTACAACCGTTTCGTCTGCATTTTCTCCGCCGTAAGGAGCGATCAATTCGAAGATTTTATCTTGGACAAACTTTGTTATCTGTTCTGGATTGCTTCCTGATGGTATTTGCTTGTGAACTCTAAAGTATCTATGAAAGACATGCCCGATAAACAGATGATATGCCAATGTTGAATGTAACGTCACACCGCCAGCACGATAGACATTTGTCGACAACGGAAAATATGCGAGGTTAGCATTGTCAATCCCGTTGAGTGGAGTAACTCCTGCATGGAGAAAACTCCAAACTTTGTCATCAGTTAATATCGTTTCTGTCGAAATTTTGATATTTTCCGTCCTATTTTTTGGAAAATCCCTTGTTGGAAGCCCTATAAATTCTCCTCCAAGCCCCAATCCTGATATTGACAGGCAAGATCCGCTATTTGCAAAGCTACGTGCCAAGATCAATCCCATCAGCCATAAGGGACGTATCCAAAGGTAGTTGTCTGGATGTCCTGCATCTGCTTTCTCCTTGTAGTCAAATATCTCAGCAAACATATCTTGACCGTATAATCCTCGTCCCAAAAAGCGGTTCATCGTCATACAGACCCAGCGAGATGATTGATCTTGCATAAAGTTCTTCCATTCTAACTGAATGGGGCTTACAAGTCGGCTATATAAATTCGGCATGGCAACGAGATGAAGGATATTTCTCATACCAAAAAAATCTGTCGAAAAGTGGGATACAAATACAACTTGCAATATCTGTGATTTTTCAGCCATTTTTTTAAGCAGTGCTATATCGCCAGGGCTTTGTGTAAAGTCATAATCAGCAAGTATAACTGATAAGGGCACTTCACAGACATCGTCATATTCGTTTTGAAAGATTTTATCGTCAAATTCCTTCAAAAATCTCTCTTTTTCAACATTGAGAATCTCAAAATGAACTTTATCAGGGAAATCAACATTTTCCAATATTAAAGTTAGACCACGCCAAGCTGATTCAAGCTCCTGAAATTTAGGATTGTGAAGTATTTCGTCAAATTGATCGCTTAGAGCAGAATCAAGTTTCTTAATAGCGTTGTCGATAACCTGATGGTCGGCATCCTCTTTATCCATTGCTGTTATTAGCTCAGGAATGAGAAATTGAGCAACCTTTGAATCTGAAATACCCAATTTTATTTCTGAAATTGATATATTTTTTTCTGTAAACTTATATAACTTCTCCTTAATCTGGACTGCTTCCCTTACTACCTCAATTTGATTAGCGATTTCTTTTGGATGGAATGAATCCATACTATCAAATGTCAGATCAATATTCAATTCCTTTGGCTCAGACGTCAGTTTGTTTGGCACTCGGATATATATTTTGGGCGTAAGTTGTGAAAACAGATTTGGTATGTCATCTTTCGTAACTTTTGTATGTAGTGGGTTTTCAGAATTTGCGCCATCAAAGTTGCCAGCGATCAATATTTTCATAGGCATAAACCTGATTTCCGATTGCTCTTTCATCGTTCTCACTCCTGTCAATGTTTTCAACTGTTTGAAACGTTATTAGGCTCTTTGGATGCCTCTTTTTTACCAAACACCCTTTTTGCAGTTATAATTAAACCCAGTAATGATAAACCGGCACCGATTAATCTGATAAGAACATTCATCCAATCCATAACAGATACACTGATCACAAATCCTCCCAACCAAGATATGCAAGCAGAAACCAAAAAGGCTATCCAAGCCCATCTTCGCCCTTTACGGAATTCAGTATAAAGGACATATAATCCCAGAATAACAAGAGAAAGCCCAAATATTCCCGCATCCCTGCAAAGAGTCGTAAATCCTTTGAGATAGCCATCATTTCTTGCTTCATCAAGAGATTTACCCAACGCTCCGTAGATAGTGCCTTTTATTATCGGTTCTGGCGTGATAATGTTTATAACTGCATAGAGACCTCCATAAATTAACGCTATTGTAAGTATAAGAACACCGAGTCTAAACATATTTCCCCTCCCTATAAATTGGACAGAATAAGATTCTGTATCCATAAGATCATTTTAATATGAAATTTAAAAACCCACCAGCATTTGCTTATCAAATTAATACAATTCCATTATCTATTTTATCCACAAAATTTATGTTTCATTTCTGATCTACAGAAGAGAGGGAATTATCTCCTTCCATTTCTTATGAATTTCATATTTTGAATGCGGGACAAAAGGTGTTATTACTTCTTCTAGTGGATCACCTATTATCTCTATTTTGTTAAGATCGGCATTTCCAAGCCCTAATTCGTCTCCAAAATGAAGGTAGCTTATATCCTCAGGATCGAATCCCATAGCCTTTGCACAGACAGCATCAGCAGATACAAAATCTGTGCTTGCTATAGCGATGCCTAACCTTTTTTCTGTTCCCCTGACAGGACCTTCTCCTTCCATACCAATAAAACCATCTATAACACTTATGTGGGGAGGGACAAGTTTTGCTATTCTAACAAGATTTTGAGGTAATATTTCAACTTCCGAGATCAAAACTCGCTCAGAATGACTGTTGCAACCGTGCATTTTTACTTTATCCTCTAATGCGAGCGCCCCCATCATATTCTTCCATGCGCCAGTGATAATAACAGTATCGTGAGTCTTAGCAACCGCAACTGATATTCTACATTTACAATCATATATTCTTTTTGAAAGCTTAACCTTGACCTCCCTATGATGCTTATCAAGTAAATAACCGTCAACCCATTCATCTTCGAATTGCGGATTGAATAAGGTTACCCCATATTCACTGATAAGTGACGTATAATTGAGCATCTCAAACGATTCGTGTTTCCCTGTTCCTCGGCATGTTTCTGCAATTAGTCTTGACCTTATTTCCTTGTCTTTAAGGAAATCAAGGACGCCCCGAATGGCATCAACATGAGTACAGCAAAGCGGAAACATACTTTGTAAACAGTTTGGTTTGAGTAAAACCTCATTTTTGTCTATAACTAGATCATTTTTTATCAGTTCGAGAGCCTTGAATATATTTTCTCGTCTATTGTTGCCTTTGACAATAGCAACTTTGCTTTTCATATCTTTTATTCCATTGATTTGACTGCTGACCAGGTAGTTGCTAGTTTCCCCTTTATACTGACATCTTTGACGGTTTCACCTTCCATATGTTTGGCGATGACATCGGGAGTCAATGCTACATTTGAGAATCTGATCTCATCCATCAATCCTAGAAATCCTTCGGATATGATAATATCAGCAGGACCATTCAGATTCCCATTTGCAGTTGTCCTTACTAACTCCTTGCCATTAGTGTATAGGATTATATTTTTGCCGTCATAAGTTCCCGTATAGTAAGTCCAAGTGTCATTTTGAACAACATTTGCCATATTTGCGTCAAATCGTGTGCCATCAGTATTTTTTACGTCCCACGTATATCCCATAGCCATCCAATTATTATCTATACCACATATATAGCTACCATTATCAACCCAGCCTTTATGTAATAATCTCCAATAAGTTGCAGCAGGAACTTTATCAGGTTTGACCCAAAATTCAATCGTTAGATTTTGCTTTACATTCAATTCGTCAGTTACACTAACTTTGATGCCCCCACCTGAAAACTTGGCTGCTCCACCAATCTTTCCCGCTTTTTCATGATCAACTTTGCCTGTGATTATACCTTTATTTCCAAATGGCGAACTGTCCTTGACTTCCTGCTTAAAATCCTCATCAAATTTAAACCAAAGTATAGTTGGATCAGCGGAAAAAGTTGTCTCATAAAAAATTAATGTAACCGCGATTATTAAAGCGAGGAAAATAAAATTCTTCATAAAAAATTTACCTCCTAATTAACATTTATTTATTATCTTGCTTTGCTGTCATCTCTATTATAACGTTTTCTAAAGTGTTTATCAAGGGCAAGTGGAAAATAATCAGCTAGTTAAAAAATTTTCCCCTTTCAAGTTAATAACAAATTTGTTAGACTTTATTGTTGAATTTTCGTCATTGTTTAGTCAAATACTTCTAACGGCAATACTTTGTATGTTATAGTTCTAAGAAGCGTTTGTTTTGAGTTAAAATCATTTGTCAGGAGAAATTTGATATGATCAAACTGGGCATAATATCAGCAGCGACTTATGGTGCTTCATATAGAGGCATTGACGTTCAAAGGACGCCAGGGTCTTTTCATGGCACTGCTTTTTCTACTACCTATAATGGTTTTGATCCTGAAAAGGCAAAACAGTGGAATTGGACTTTCGCTAGTGGAAAGAAACGTATTGAAGATGCGAAAATATTAAAAATATGGGACCCGCACAAAGAATGGGCAAAAAGGCTCGCAGAGACATGCTATATTCCTTATGTTTGCGACACACCTGAGGAATGTGCTGATGATGTAGACGGTGTTATTATAGTGGATGATGGCTCTGGCAGGCAATCTGATTATGCAGAATACCCTCTGAGGAATGGAGTGCCAACTTTCTGTGACAAACCATTAGCGATGACCGCTCGCCGTGCCAAAGAAATAGCTGAACTCGCAAGAAAAACAGGCACTTTATTTATGTCTTCAAGCTCGCTTCGATTTGTTCCTGACATCATAGCTTTAAAAAATGAAATCCATAGTCTTGGCGATGTCAATCTGGCAACAAGCGTCTGTGGAAATGAACTTGTATATTATGGAATACATGCTCTTTCTATGTATTACGGAATTTTTGGCGGTGGTGCTATATCATGCTTTAATGTCGGCAAACCTGATAGAAATATTGTCCGTGTGCGTTTCAAGAATGGGTGTGATCTTGTTCTGATCGTCGCTGAAGGCGAATATATGCGTGCAGGATATCAGATCAATCTATATGGAACTAAAAGCTGGCGAACACTCATCCCCAACCTTGACGATCTATATTATTATTTATTAGAAAAATTTACGCTGATGATAAAAACTGGTAAGGAAATCTACCCCATTGAGGAAGAAGTAGAAGTAATAGCAGTTTTAGAAGCTGGGAAACGTTCTTTGTTGGAGTCTCGAGAAGTTACTATTGATGAGGTAATGGAATAATCATTACAAATTTCCCCCCTTCATATACGAAAGGGGGGATTGATTGAAATTTGAATTATTTCTTCTCTTGTTTAGCCTTCCATTGTTCTTTCATTTTTCTCATTTCGTCGTTTATTTCTAATGGCGCTGGTGGAGTCTTGGCTGATTCATCTATAATCCACGTCCCATCCTCCGCACGAAGGACTGGTTTACGTTGTTGCACCGGAACAATCCCAAAGGGCTTGTGCGGCTCAGTTTGATACCAATACGCAACTGATGACATTTCATTGCTCAAATGGTTGCCATGTCCATGCTCAATTGTGACTCTTATTTCCCTTTCAAATCTAATGGGGTTTTCTAAATGATGGACATAAGACGTCTGATATCCGTTTGTATTGCTTTCATGAATTGATGAACCATTTCGCATAAAAGCATTTGCCTGCATGCCCCATGCATGGTTGAAGTAGTCTTCTGAACCTGTCCCGTGAAGATCCGGCGGCCATTTATACCCATCAACCCAGATCATATCGTCGCCTTCGCCCCACCATGTTCCTTGGAAATTGGTGACAGAGATATTACAGCCTATATAGTGACCTTTTCCTTCTGCTTCAAGAATAAGGTAATTATTCGTCCACGCTAACCTTTCTTTATTAACTATATTTGCTTCGGGAGTATTAACCGTTATTTCGTGTCCCCAACCGTTACAAGGATTCTCCCTTCGGAATTGGGCATGGAAATATATTACATCATCATCAAGAGGTTCATCATAAAGCTCATAATCAATATAAAAATATTGACCATGTGGCTTGTCACCTTCGTTCACAAGCTCAATTCTCGCGGATTTCCTAAATGGCATAGAAGCATAGCAATTGAGTGCACATCCTCCGCCTCTTTTATTATTTCCCCAAGTAGATGCACTGAACAAATAACATTGATAGGAGTTGACAATTTCATTACCAAGACCGAAAAAATCGCCTAATGGACATAAAACGCTTGGATTCTCTTCATCGTCCCAATACATACGGATCAAAACGTCACGGTAGCCTTGACCTTGTGTCATCCAGATATGCTTTATACATCCAGGTCCTTTTATATCTGCAAGCACCTTAGTTTCACCTGGCTGGAATCCCCATGCATCTGCATTTCTTCCGCTAGTGTCCCATGATGATGCTCTAAGCGTTTTAGCCTTCTTGTAGTGAATCAGTGATTCAAGAAGTCCTTGACGAATCATTTCTTTCTCCTTTTTTATAAAAACAAATCAGTGTGAATACTAACAATGAATTTAGCAGAGATATATTACCAAAAGGCATTCTTATAGTCAACTATGATCCGAAGCCCAAAGTAAATACAGGATTAATGATCAAGAATTAAAGCAAGCCTTGTTAAATAATTCAAATCTGCATGACAAAGTGGAATATCTAAATAAGTGATAAGTTTTTCCCTTTTCTCACCTTTCAAATATTTCATTGCTTTGAAAGCATCAATCGCAAAATCGGTCAAATCAATGAAATTCTCGCCATAATGGACCTGACGTTCTTCGCCCGAAAGATACCAAGTTGGACATATAGTTTCAAAAGCATTTAAAACTACTTCTATCTCATCAGGTATTTTTGATGACAAAATCTCTGCGACCTCAGGAGTTAAACCATGGAAAAGAGCGATCTTTGACCTGTGTGGCATAATCCCGAAAAATAAAGAGTCCCCTTTGCCTATAAATTCATCCCATTCAGATATATCTTTAAATGTCCGAATTGATATGCTTTTTGAACAGCGTTTCCACCAAGAGATAAGTTCAGACACGGTCTCGTTTATCATTGCCCTTGCCTGATCGCTGACATCTCGATCGCCAATCTTATCCGCTATATCAACAAATGCTATCAAAGAAGCAAGATAGCGATTAGCATACAGATCACCTTCATCAGCGGAAAGTTTCCAGTTGGACTTTACGAAATCATTAAAGCAATCTTTTAGCTCATTCCAAGCTAATAACACTCTTGACCATTCTTCGCACCTCTCCGCATATAATTTTACTGAATACATACCTATAAATGGATGAACTGGTTTTGAAACATCTGTGACTTCTATACTATGTTTGGGATTTGCCCAGTATTCTCTACGCAAACCTTCGTTTAGATTATATTTTGATCTTGTTGTATATGGCGGATGAGATGACCATTCTTCTGCAAGTAAAACCTTCGCTTTCCTCTTTAATTCTTCGTCTAAGAATGGGTATGCCCATGAGATCGCCTCAAATGTTGAGACACTATCGTCAAATGCAAAGTCCCTATCAGCAAGACCTGGTTCAGACATATAAGGTGCCCACTTATTAAATAGAAATTCATTCGCGGTTTTTGCAATTAAATCTTTCACCTGTTCTAAGTTGCACATCTCTTGATATATCCTAGATTCCTGTATCTTTGGATTGATCTCGATATCAACTGCGTTTTGTCCACTTTCGCCGCACACAACGCAAATTATCCTACTTCCTGTTATCCAGTATATTCTATTTGCAACAACTGCAACTCCACCGCGAGCAGGACCATTCCATTCATTTCTAGCCCATGTTAAATTCCTAAAACCGCCCCAAGAATCACGATCGCCTGCTATAGGGAATAATTTTCTTGTTTCCATATCGAATCCACTTAGTGTTGCTTGATGGACAATTAATATTGTCTTGCCTGATACTATAAAATGTTGTGTCTCGTCAGCAGTGCCCCAAAACGTGTTCCACGGCGGTTGCATACCATGATCATGCATAAGTGGTTCTATTCGCATTCGGTTTAGATCAAGTAGCCCAATTGCCACAAATGGAGCAACACCTAAGTTCCAATTTCCGTAAACGCTTCTGTAGAGCACAAGCAATCTTCCATCTGATAAAACTACCGGCGGAACGCCACAAGATTGACATCCGGATGCCCAAAGAACAGGGGCATATTCAATCTGATTTCCTGTTTTCGCATCAAGGACAAAGAAAGTTCTTGATTCTGGGTTTTCATCAAGGTATTTAACAATCGTATCTTGTTCTTTTGCCCAAAGTGTGATATTCCCAATGGCTCTTGGGTTTTTTGTCCACTCATCTAGTTGTTGCCAACCGCTATCGTCTACTCCCGCTGATCGGCAAATTACATGCCTGTCGCGACCTATCAATCTAGCCATATTTATCGTAGGATTTGTGCGAACTATAACATAAGTTTGACCATCAAACTTGGCAATTACAGGATAATAATCCCGTGCTGTTTGACCTATAAGCTTATCGGAAGACCATATCAGATCGCCGTTCTTCGCACTTAGACATCTGACGATCATATCCTCAGCAGTAAAATATACCTTATCTTCACAATATGACGCAGTTTGCCTTATCGGAACGTTAAAAGACCTTTGCCATACTAATTCGCCATTTTCAAGGTTAATCGCGAAAAAATCACCTTTACGTGATCCGATAAAGACTTTGCCTCCCTCTATCATTGGCGATGCAGATGCCCCACCTTGACCAAGAAAGAAAGACCATTTCAAACTACCATCATCACTATCGATCGCGTAAATATAACCATCAACACTCGCAGATAAAATAATCCCATCTGAAAATGCTGGTGAATGAAGGATAGGTCCATTTGCCTGAAAACCCCATATCCATTGACCCGTTTGAGCATCAATCGCATGGACTCTCCCACTATGTGTTGCAGTAAATAGCTTGTTACCAGCGACAATAGGTTCAACTGCTGTGCTTAAACGTTCACCAGTGAAATGCCTTACCCAAGCGACCTTGAAAGGGCTTTTGATTTCGATATCAATATATCCAGTCCGTTGATTATTACCATTCAAGGTTATCCAATCCGCGTTTATTGATGTAGCACAAAAAAAGAAAATTACCAAAGCCATCTGATTTCCAAGCATATCTAATCCCTCTAATTAGCCTTTATAATCTTTTTGTCCATAGGACAAAAGATAGTATAAGTGGCATAAAAAACTCCTGCATAAATAAGAAATAACACATCTTATATAGTTAATATAAAGAAGGAATATGTCATTACGAACAATATAAATTCTAATGGAGTAGATCAAGTTTTTCAAGATATAATAATAAATTGTCTTTACCATTGTTTTTGATTATTACATTGAGAATTTCTTCTGCATTAATTTATTGATGTTCATACGTTAGGTATGCTAAAATTGTATAGCATAATTGAGTATCCACCAGTCTAAAAAGGAGGGGATTAGAAATGTTTAGTAAAATATTAGCTGTATTTGGAATATTTTCAGTGTTAATTTTATTTGTATGTTCGCTACAAATACAAGCTCAGCAAGTTGTTAAAGATGGATTGGTAAGCTACTGGACTTTCAACAAGGCAGATGTAAATGGGGACATCGCAAAAGATGTATTTGGAAAAAATAACGGGACAATAAAAGGTTGCAAACAAGTTGCAGGTATATATGGCGAGGCATTAGAATTTGACGGCGTGTCTAATTATGTTGAAGTGCCTAATGATAAAAGCCTTGAACTTTGGGAACGACATACTCTTGAAGCTTGGATTTTCCAGAAAGAATCAAAAAGCAGTAGGATCATTGACAAAATAACCGCGGGGACAGCCGATGGTCCTCATCTTGATACCCATCCTGGAACAGTGTTAAGATCATGCGCTGGCAATTGTGTCTCAACAAAAAAGAACTATTCGTTAAATGAATGGCATCACGCAGTCGTAACATTTGATAAAGGGAAAGTTGTCCTTTACATTGATGGGTCTCCAGAGGGAGAAGGAGATGTCCCTTCTCCGTTAAAGGGAAACCAATTAAGTCTAAAAATCGGAGCAGATAGCAATGGACAAAATCTGTTTAAAGGCATCATAGATGAGGTCAGAGTTTACAACCGAGCCTTGACCGCTAATGAGATAAAGATCAATATGAAAGCGTCGAGTTTGTCAGTTGATAGACTGGAAAAGCTTTCTATTACTTGGGGAAATCTCAAAATTAGCTTTGATTGATATTATTGACTTTTTTGAGGTAAATGTCTGATGAAAATTGCATATATTTGTTTTGTCTTTTCCCTATTTATTATTGGTTGTGGGGATAATGACGAGCTAAGTAATGTCAGTCCCTATAAAGATATGGTCTACATTCCCGCAGGCGAGATCGGAATGGGAAGTTCAGAGGAAGATGTGCAAAAATTTTTGCTACAATTTATATACAGAACGCCCGAAAGGTTTGCAGATGAACAACCTCAACATGTGGTCTATCTTGATGCGTTTTATATAGACAAGTATGAAGTTACTAATGCCCAATACAGGGAATTTATTGAGGCTACTGGAAGAAAACCTTCACTATATTTAGACACAGAACCATATAATGCTCCTGATCAAGCGGTTATGGGCGTAAGCTGGGAAGATGCTAACGCTTACGCTATGTGGCGGGGGAAAAGGTTACCGACAGAGGCTGAATGGGAGAAAGCAGCGAGAGGAACCGATGGAAAGATCTGGCCCTGGGGCAATGAATGGGATGCGACAAAACTAAATGCAAACGATGCTGGAACTGTCGATGGACATATATATACCGCGCCTGTTGGAAGCTATCCACAAGGCGTTAGTCCTTATGGTGTCCATGATATGGCTGGAAATGTCTTTGAATGGGTGTCAGATTGGTATGATAAGAATTACTATAAATATAGTCCAAAAGTAAACCCACAAGGTCCCTTATCGGGCGAAAACCATGTTGCCAGAGGGGGCTCATGGGATATACACAACGACTTTACAAGATGTGCGAGCAGATATGGCATTAGCCCGGGATCGCTATTAGTTGGTATCAGATGTGCTAAATCAGCAAAATAAAAAGGCTAAATTATATTATGAATGTCAGATATTATGCAACTAATATAATAGGGCTTGAAGATATACTGTGGCAAGAGATACAGATGAAGCTTTATGATGTCAATCTGATTGAGAAGAAAAAGGGAAGAGTATCATTTGCTTATGCAGGAGAACCAAAAGAGCTTTTGAAAGTCAGATCAGCAGAGAATATTTACGTTTATGTCGGCGTAATTTCGGGGCTGACGAGAAGCAGAAATTCACTTGGAGAGATTTTCAAGCAAATGATGAACTATAACTTGGAAATTCCGTTGAGAATACACAAAGATTTGCACGGTGGAAAGGGAAAGAAGCGTCCTACCTTTAAAGTGGTGTCTGCTATGACAGGTAGACATAATTTCAGAAGGATAGATGCGCAATCATCGGTAGAATCTGCTTTGATAAAGAAATATGATTGGAAAATATCACTTGATAATCCCACAATTGAATTTCGTCTTGACCTTGAAGAAGATACAGCAGTCATAGGAATTAGGCTTACAGATGAAAGAGTCCGCAGATGGAAATACAAAGTCTCACATATACCCGCATCATTAAATCCATCGGTTGCATATAGTATGGTTTATCTTTCTGAACCAGATTCGTCTGACATATTCATAGACCCCCTGTGCGGTGCAGGGACTATCCCTATTGAGAGGGCTTATTTTGGACTTTACAATATAATTATCGCAGGAGATATTCAACAAAACTCTGTTGAATCTGCAAAAGAGAATATAGTTTCAAGCAAAAAAAATATAACTCTAATTCAATGGGACGTAAATTCCCTACCAATCCGAGATCATTCGGTTAATAAAGTTGTGTGTAATCTCCCTTTTGGTAAACAGACAGGGTCGCAAACAGAGAATAAAAGACTTTATGTCTCTTTTTTTAAAGAGATCAGAAGGGTGATGAAACCTAAGGGAAAATGTGTCCTATTGATCGTAGATCGTAATCTCGTTGAGAGCGCTATCGCAGGTTATAGAGATATAAAAGTTGATAGTCGGATCAGCATTGATCTTTCGGGGATCAAGGCTTACATCTATGTTTTGAACTTTTTATAAGGAGCAATTTAAATGATAAAAACGTGTATTTTTGCAGACGAAGTATCAAGGGACTTTGAAGAAGCAGTCAAACTTTGCAAATCCGCAGGTGCGAGCCATGTCGAAGTGCGAGGTGGAATATGGGGCAAAGATGTAACCACTGCAAGCGATGACGATTTAAGACGTATGCAAGACGTCTTAAATAAGTATGAAATGAGGATCGGATGTATTGGTTCCCCATTTGGCAAATGCAGTTTTAATAAAGAAGAATATGAGAGACATTTAAGGATATTCGAGAGAATGATCCAGCTTGCACACATTTTTGACACAAAGATAATAAGGATGTTTGCATTTTGGGTGCCTAAGGAATTGAAGGGCATCGCAAGACACGAGCTAAAAATCAGCGATCTCCTCGGCGAGATAGCACCAAGGCTTAAACCGGCGGCGAAGTTGGCAGAGAAAGAAGGAGTCATAATGGCTCTTGAAACCGAAGATTCAACACTCGTAGGTAGTTGTGCAGAGGCGAGAGCAGTCATTGATGCAGTGGAAAGCGATGCAATGAAGGTATGTTGGGATGTCAATAATTCCTGGCAATGTAAGGAAATCCCTTATCCAGATGGATATAGCTATATAAAAGGTCTTGTTGTGCACGTCCACGTCAAACCGAATGCACAAAAAAATATTGATACAGTCGGAAACAGTAATGTATCTTATGAACAAGTGCTGAAAGCGCTTATAAACGATGGATTTGATAACTGTGCAAGCATAGAACATTGGGGGTCGCCTGAATTTATGCTAAAAGGAGTGAAGGAACTGAACAAAGTTTTGGAGAAAATTTATGGATAAAGGAGAAAAACGATGTTTAATATTGACTTGAATAAATATAGGATCATAGACCTGTCCTATGAGGTTATCCCACCCGGTAGCGAGGACAGACCATTTGTGATAGAAAAGGGCTATCTGGCGGATATGGCATATAAATACGATGTAACCAAAACCCATAGCCATGTCGGAACTCATGTAGAAACGCCAGCACATTTTTTTGATGGGGGAAAGGATGTCGTTGATCTTCCGTTGACAACTTTTTTCGGCAGGGGCATTTTGCTTGATATTGATAATGTCGGAAAAGACCCTGCTATAACCGTGGAAGTCGCTGAAAAAACCATCGGAGATATGATCAAAGACGGCGATATAATTATCTCTCGCAATAGCGATCAGGAAAGCTTAAAAGGCAAAAAGCCCAAACCTTATTTTACTCCAGAATCTGCAAAATGGCTAAAAGATCATAATATAAAAATGCTCGGCATTGATAACAACGTTGGGCTATCAAAAGACATACCATTAACCAGAGAATTCCATTCTATCCTTATGGGGGCTAACATTCCAATAATTGAATGGCTTGACAACCTTGATCAGTTAAAAAAGAAGGAGTTTTTTGTCATAGCTTTTCCATTTAAGGTTAGGACTATGGATAGTTCTTGGGCTAGAGTTGTTGCCATTGAGGATATTTAAAAGGGCAAGATATGTTGATAAGTCATTATGGCTACGATATAAATATAGATTTGGATTTGCAAAAAAGTCTTATATCAAGAGCTTTATCGCTTTGTGGGGAAAAGTTTACAAAGGTCCTTGTCCTTCCGCCAGACATAACAAGGCTACACTCAGGGGCAGGCGAGATCACAAAGATACTTTATGACCTTGTCGGCAAAGATAATACCTTCAATATTATGCCAACTATTGGGACTCACGAACCGCTTAGCGATGAGCATATTAAAATAATGTATCCAGGTCTATCAAAAGAGCTTTTTCTTGTGCATGATTGGCGAAATGATACAGAAGAGATCGGTATTGTCCCTTCTGAATTCATCAAAAATTTATCCGAAGGCAGACTGGATTACGACATACCTATACAGGTAAATAGGATATTGATTAAAGGCGGATACGACTTGATAGTATCCGTTGGTCAGGTAGTCCCACATGAAAATACAGGGATGGCTAACTATAATAAGAATATCTTTATCGGTATAGGTGGAGAAAAGACCATTAATAGAAGCCATTTTCTATCAGCTGTCTATGGGATGGAGCGGATAATGGGACGAGTTAATACTCCTCTCAGACAGGTCTTTTATTATGCAGAGGAAAAATTCCTCAAAAACATCAAAATCTTATATATAATGGTTGTTAAAGGTAGAGATAACGATGGTAAACTTGTTACACGTGGGCTTTTCATCGGTTATGATAAAGAAACCTTTGAGACAGCAGGAAGGTTTTGTCAAAAAATAAACATAACCAGAGTTAAAGAGCCATTAAAAAAAGTGGTTGTCTTTCTTGATCCCATCGAATACCAAAGCCATTGGCTCGGCAATAAGTCAATATATAGGACTAGAATGGCGATAGCTGACGGCGGAGAGCTTATCGTCATTGCCCCAGGGCTGAGAATGTATGGAGAAGACCCAGAAATTGATAGACTGATCAGGAAATATGGCTACCACGGCACTGATGAGATATTGCGCGAAGTAAGCAAAAATCAAGAATTGAGGGACAATCTTGTCTCCGCAGCGCATCTGATACACGGATCATCAGAAGGACGTTTTAAGATTACCTATGCACCGGGTCATCTCACCAAAGAGGAAACGGAAAGCGTCGGATACAATTGGGCAGACATTGATAAGTTGATGGAGCAATACAATCCTGACAAACTAAAAGACGGCTATAACAAGGATTTCTATTATATAAGCAATCCTGCATTAGGTCTTTGGATGACAGATAATGGAATAGATCACTGACAATATGAATAAAGCTATCAATAAACGATCAGTCAGTGGTAATTAAAAATTTAATTGCCACTGGCTGTTGATTGCATTTTAATTCTGTTTTAACTGAGACCAAGTAACAGCAAGCTTGCCCTTTGGATTGACAGCACTAGCCCCAGAAGCGAGCCCGTTCATAACCGTTGCGATCTCTGTCTCTGTGAGAGCTTTATTAAATATTGCGACTTCGTCAATAGAACCTTTCAACCATCTGTCATAATGCACCATAAAGACCAAAGGTTGATCGTTTTCGCCGTAGACAGCATCAACAGCATCAGCGACACCGTCTTCTTTTCCATCAACATATATTTTAACTTTGTTTCCTGCCTTTATACCAACAATATGATGCCATTTGCCATCATTGATAAGTGTTTTGCCGACAGCGCGGGAATTAACATCTTTGGTATCTCTTAGGAAGAAATCAACCGAGCCAGCTTTGAGAAAATAAAGCATATACCAAGGCTTGGAGTTTCCACCACTTCCAGCTGGTCTATGATAACCTTTTGTAACAAAAGCGGTATTGTCAGCAGGAGGGGTATTGTTAGAAACCCAACAAGCTATTGAAAAATCTCCACTGAATTCAAAATCAGGGCTATCGGAAACAGAAAAATACGCCTCAGTTCCGTCGCAAGCAAGTGCAGAGCCAAATTTGCCGTTTGCATCCAATTTCGCATTGCCCATCATTTCGCCTGTATGACCTTTTCCTGAAAGGTCTTCAACCTTATTGCCAGATGCGGAGTCAAACGTCCATAGACCAACAAGACCTTGCATTGCAGAAAAGCTTTGGTTGATCAAAAAGAATCCAGCGAAAACGATTAATGAAATTAAAGCGATTTTTTTCATAACTACCTCCGAAAATGAATTGTCTAAAGACAAACGGTTTAATTTTTAATAAGCCCCCAAGTAGAAGCAACTTTTCCCTTTGGATCAACCGCCATAAACATTTTTAATCCATTCATAACATTGTTGATCTCTTTATCCGAGAGAGCTTTATTGAAAATAGCGACCTCATCTATCATACCTTTGAACCATCTATCATAGTGAACCATAAAGACCAAAGGTTGGTCGTTATCTCCGTAAACAGCATCAACAGCGTCAGCAACGCCATCTTCTTTACCATCAATGTAAATCTTAACTTTGATTCCTGCCCGTAACCCAACTACATGATGCCATTTACCGTCATTAACAGGGGTTTTCCCTACCGCACGAGAATTTACATCTTTGGTATCTCGTAGAAACATATCAACAGTTCCCGTCTTTAAGAAATACATCAGATACCAAGGTTTTGAATTTCCACCGCTTCCTGCTGGTCTGTGATAGCCTTTTGTGACGATCCCCGAGTGATCCGGCGGAGGAGTATTGTTATTAAAAAACCAACAAGCTATTGTAAAATCACCTTTGAATTTAAAGTCATTGTGATCAGGTATCATTACATATGCTTCTGTCCCATCACAAGAAATAGCAGAGCCGATCTTTCCGCCTTTTTCAAATTTGGCATTCCCAATCAACTCTCCATCGTGACCTTTGCCCGATGAATCAAGGACCTTTTTCCCCGTCCCCTCGTCAAAAAGCCATGCACCTACCAAGCCTTCTAACGAGTAACTAGATATTAAAGGGACTATGAATAACGATAATATGATCATCACAAAAATTAATATCTTGAACATAAGAACACCTCCTTACGATATAGAGAAATTAAAACCTTTTAGATTGTAAAATATAATTAGTATATTGTAAATAGTTTTTTAAAACTGCCTTTTGAATTTATATTGAAGATTTTGAAATCTATAAAACTTACCTATTGGATAACAATTCGTTAAGTTTTCTTGAATATTTCTCCTTATGTGATGGAGCTAGTTTGATGGCTAGCTGGTAATTGTTTATGGCTTCTTCTTTCATTCCTTTTGATTGGTATATTTGTGCTAAATTATAATATGCCTCTGACGTTTGAGGGTCTATTGAAATAGCTTTTTTCAGATATTCAATCGCAGGATCGGTTTTCCCTTCTTTATGCAGGCTTACGGCCAAGCCTATATATGCAGGTGCAAAAGCGAAATCTACATCAATAGCTTTGCTATAATATTCCCTTGCTTCGTTTGGCATTTCTTTAAAATCATAAGCAATGCCGAGATGATACCAAAAAGATGCCCTTGATTTAACTCTGTCCTCATTAAAATTGGTCATTTTAGGGAAATCACTTGTCTTAAATTGTGAGATCAGCTTCCAGTTGGGCAAAGAAGTATCTTTGTATAGGCTCTTTGGCACGGAGAATTCCAAAATAGGATAATTATCGCTATTGATCTTTGCCCCAGAAGTAAATTTAGCAACTGCTCCTTCGTCAAGCAAGTAACTTGATAGTATTGCTAATGGCTCTCTTATGTCAAGCCCCTGCATATCTCTATTTACTCCCTGTATGTTATAGTTTTTTGCTAGTTGAAGGTAGTCAATAACAAGCTCATTAAGGCTTCCGATCATAAGAATATCGCCAATAGTGCTGAACCATACAGTTACATGCGGAAACACCGATCGAAATGTATTGACTACTGTCTTGACATCTTGCGGAGACATATAATAGATATGCGACCATTGACATATATAACCATTAGCAGTCAAATGTTTTTTACATATCTGATAGAAATCCTGTGAGAAAAGGTTGGCAATACCTGCTAGCCAAATATTAGAAGGTTCTGATATAATTACATCATACTTTCTGTTTGTAAAATTAAGAAAGTTTCGTCCATCATTGACTATTATGTTGACTCTTGGATCGTCTAAAACATTCCTGTTGACCTTATCAAAAAATTTTGACGCAGAAACAACAGCAGGTTCGATTTCTACACAGTCTATTCTTTCAACCTCGTGTTGAGCAACAGCACTGAGCGTAACTCCACTTCCAAGCCCGATAACCAAGGCAGATTTCGGCTCTTTACTCAATAAAAGCGGAAGATGACCAAGTAAAAGCTGAGTGTACATATCACCTGTGTTTGAGGCATCAACTTTGCCGTCAACCGTCAGGACAATAGTTCCGCTTTCCCTTTCCTTTACTGCTATCGTCGAGTCTGTCCCCTCTTTGTAGAAAAGCAATTTTTCCTTAACACCTTTGAAGTTAAGCTTTCTTTCTTCAGGATTAAGTTTTGCATACATAGGTGCATAGGCTGCAGAACCACTACTCATAATCATCTCGTCCCATGATGGTATAGCAATAACGGTTGTAACGCCAATTATTGCAGACATAGAAGATATGGCTATTCTATACGTAAGTTTAGGAATTTGATTGACGATCACAACCCCACAGCCTGCAAAAATATTGAATAGACCTGCGAGAATTATACTATATTGAATACCTATTGCTGGAATGAGTATAAATCCTGCTGTGAATGCCCCCAATATATTGCCCAATGTATTGACAGAGTATACTGCCCCAACCTTTCTGCCAAGCTCACTATAATCGCGTGTAACTATCTGTGTGACCATTGGAAAAAGAGAACCAAGCAAGGTAGTTGGTATGATCATCATAAGAAAACAGACTGCAAACCTCACCATTTCAAGGACAGTATAGCTACTTATTCGTAATCCAAAAAAAATGTAATCTCTAACGAAATGTGCAAAAAGATCAACAAAGTAGTTTGGCATTGATTGGAACAACGGGAGCAAAAGAATAGCTGATAGCCCTATTAAAAGCTGAGCAACTGCAAACCAAATCAAGTTTGCAGACCTTCTCTTATTTATTAGACTAAAAATAAAACTTCCGATAGCTATTCCAATTAAAAATGTCGCTAACATAATACTAAAGGCATAGGTTGAGCTTCCGATTATCATAACAAGTGTGCGAGTCCAAGCGACTTCGTATACCATAGCGGAGAAGCCAGAAAAGCCCAAAGCGATCATCAAAGTTATCAATACAATTTTCTGACGATTTGATAGACTATATTTTTGGCTTGTCACATTGCTAATAGACCTCTGTTTGATCTTTCTCCTTGGGCGATCGTTTTTTGTTTTTTGGCTTTCAATGGACGGTCTATAAAATTTAAAAGCTACTATCAGACACACAATTGCCGCAAATAAATTGCCAACGACCGCTATACTTATGGAGTTACTGATGCCAAGATATGCGATCATAAAGAAGCCAGATAAAATTGTTCCGACAAATGCCCCAAATGTATTGACAGAGTAGACTCTCCCAACACCATAACCAAAACTTTCGCCCTGCTCTACGTAGAATCTGCTGAATATTGGCAAAGTTGCCCCCATAAGTGTTGTTGGGATCAAAAGCACAACGAAACAAAGGATAAATCTTATCAAGCTTAAAGGATAAAATGATAATTCAAAAACCCTTTGAACCGGGATATAGATATGACCAAGGACCTTTATAATGAGTGGTATCAAAAGACAATAAATGCCGATCCCTATTTCAAGATAGGCATAAGATTTTAAGGCATTTTTCAATTTATCAACATATTTGGTAGATAAATAACTACCAAGTGCTAACCCCGCCATGTATGCGGTCAACACGGTTGAGTTAGCAAATGTCGTGTTCCCAAAGACAAGTCCCAAAAGCCTTGTCCATATAACTTCGTATATGAGACCACTGATACCAGATATGAAAAAACATATGAGAGCGATCTCTCTAATCTTCTTTTTTGGTTTTTGTTCCATATTGTTTTACCTTTTTCCAAAAACGTTCTTAAATATAGCTTGTGGATCATCTACACTTCTGGTGTTTATAAACGTTATAAAAATATAAGAAACAGGCGAAAGTTAAGATAAAAGCCCAACCAACAACCATAATTATTTTTCTATTTTTTGGCATAACATCCCAAAACATCTCTTTATCAGTTGATACATATCTTTTCCACTGGCTAAGATCAGGCAATTTTAATCTATATCTCCCGTCTACTCTGCTTATATAGGCTATATTGTCATTTTCCGATTTTGTCGGCTTTTTATTTGGATACTCAACCCATATATGGACAACAGATGCCTTTATATTATAAGGTATGCCTTTTGCAGACAAGATGCTTGCAAGAACCATTGCCCTGCTTTCGCAGTCGCCTTTTTGTCTTGTGACAGCATCTTTTGGAGTTGGAACGAACCAAGGAACCCCGTAATTAGTCCAATCATATTCGTATACTATCAATTTTTTGACAAATTTCTCTATCTCCGAAGGGTCATCAGAAATTTCTGTATCTATTAAGTCAATGATTGATACATCGATCGGAAACCTTATATATCTAGCGAAGTTTCTTATGAATATATAGGGGTTTGGATAACAGACAATAAATGTCCAAAGTATAATCGCAATATATGTAAATATGGCAATCTTCCATTTTTCTTTTACTATAAGGTTCATTTTCTTAACGACACTAGTTTTTCTGGGTAGTTTGATGTTATACCATCAATTCCCATATCTATTAGCTCCTTCATATCGGATTCGTCGTCGACTGTCCAAGCCCAGACATTTATCCCTCTTTTATGAGATTCTTTTATCAGATTTGACGTTATGGTTTTGTATGATAAGTTCAGTGTGCTTGCCCCCACTTGGGCAGTCTGATATACCAAATCCAAGATGCTAGATATGCGGATCACAGGCAATTGTCCGCCTACCAATAACGCACGTGGTATTTGGGAATTAATCTCAAAGGCAGACCTGACAACTTCTGGATGAAAAGATTGAAGTATGACGTCTGCGACAGCGTCCGCTTTCTCTACTTCTTCTATAACTCTTTTTGTGATGTTATTCGGCTTTATTTCAATAACAGTTACTACTTTCCCTTTTGTCAGCTCAAGCAATTCCCCTAAAGTTGGTATACGTTCACCGGTAAATGAAGTTGAAAACCAAGAGCCTGCATCAGCCTGTTTTATCTCATCAAGAGTCATTTCTGCAACAGCGCCTCTCTTGTTAGTAGTGCGATTTACGGTATTATCATGGATGACAACGATATGTCCATCCTTTGTAGAATGGACATCACATTCTACACAATCAACGCCGATGTTTATCGCTTCCCTAAAAGCAGAAATCGTGTTTTCAGGTGAATGACCCTTACCAGAAGCACCTCTATGAGCTATGAAAACAACATCCTTCATTTTTTCTTTCCTTTCCAGTGTTCAATACAAGGTAATATCATATGAAGATTTTCAAACTCCATTTTTTTATCTAAACTATTCACTTCCGTTGACATTAAATACTTTTCTTTTAATTTCAATAAGGTCTTTCTCTCTTATGAATAATTTAAAAGGTAATTTTATGTTCCAATCTTTATATTTATTGCTAAGATGCCCAACATACAAATTTCCCATCAACAAATGAATTTCAATAGAATCCTCCTTTTTACAGTATATGGTTCTCAGTTTTGCCTTGCTAGGGACAAATTTTGTCAATAGTCCTGTTTTATGAAAAAACCTATAAATAGGTCTGAACACTCTGAGCATTTTCATAATGGATAGTTTTATCCAGCGAATTATTCTAATTGTCTTTGCGTATATATGACCTGTTGTCCCGCCGTATATTTTAGTTATCTTATTCTTTCTCTCGGCATATTCAACCCGCCCAATTATATCCTCATATTGAAGTATATAATTATCAGGGAGACTATTATTATCGCCCAATGTTCTTATGCCTTTATCGTCAACTGAAATTACCCTGTGTGTTATCTTTATCCTTCTATTTGGAGCATTAAAAGTGATGACGTCTCCTCGCCTAACCTTTTTATTACCGTAAGGGGAAATAATAAGCAAATCAAGATTCTTCAAGGTTGGATTCATACTGATACCTTTGTATATAATCTTTTCGGTAAAATTATCGGACATTTTTATTCGCATTGTTCTATACCCAGACAAAGCTTAATTCTATAAAAAACAATTCAGATTATGCTTAGATCAGAATATATCAAGACTTCATATTAAAATCAAGTGTCTAATTTGCTGACAGTCCAGTTCAAATTTTAAACAAATTATCTATTGGAAAAACGAAAGATTTTAGAGAAAATAGATTATCCTAGCTATAAAGAGATTAGAATATTTGTATTGACACAAATATTTTATAGTGATAAATTGATATTATCGTTGGTCTTTCATTTTTTAGTTAAAAATTTCTGTAATAAATGAAAGGATAATACTATGTCTACATTCAAAGTTGGGATCATCGGTTGCGGTGGACGTGGGCGAAGTCATGCTAATGGATATTCTGCATCAAAAGATGTGAAAATTGTCGCCTGTGCTGACCCAAAAAAGGAAAATGCTCTTGAATTAGCGAAAAATCATAACATACCTGAATCTGGAATATATACCGATTATAAGGAAATGCTTGAAAAAGAGAAACCTGATATAGTTAGTGTCTGTGTTTGGACAGGGCTACATTATCAAATCATAATTGACAGTGTTAATTCCGGAGTCAAAGCGATCCACGCTGAAAAACCTATGGCTCCGACTTGGGGAGAATCAAAGAAGATCTATCAGGCTTGCGTTGAAAAAAACGTTATGATCACATTCTGTCATCAACGCAGATTTGGAGGACCATTTGTCAAAGCCAAACAACTGGCAAACGATGGAACAATAGGACAACTTCATCGTGTAGAGGGGTATTGCTCAAACCTTTTTGATTGGGGGACGCACTGGTTTGATATGTTCTTCTTTTACAATAATGACGAACCTGCGGAATGGGTCATTGGTCAGATCAACTGGGAAGAAGACCATAAAGCCTTTGGAATTCCACTTGAAACAGATGGTTTATCTTATGTGAAATGGAAAAATAACATCTATGGCTTGCTCGTCACAGGTAGGGCTACTGGCGGAGGTTGTGCAAACAGATTGATCGGGACAAAAGGTATGATTGAAGTTTATGTGAATAACGGTCCTGCCATAAGAGTAATGAGCGAGAACTCAGCAGGCTGGCAAATTCCCAATCTTGATGATGTCCCCAAAGGCGATGATACTGTTCTGTCTGTCCTTGACCTTATTGATTGTCTCAAAACTGGACGAGAGCCTGTTTTAAGCGGAAGAAAAGCTTTACAAGCGACCGAGCTGATATTCTCAACTTATGAATCAAGCAGAAGACGAGCTAGAATATATCTGCCTTTGGATATCGAAGATTCTCCTTTACTTTCAATGTTAGAAGAAGGAGTTATCGGTCCAAAGAAAAGAGAGGTTTCGTGATGACGCCCAAACATCTACTTATTATACTATTTGTCACCTTAATTGTGCTTCTTCTTACTCTAAAATTCAATGGAACAACATCATCATCAGAGATCAAAACTGTATGGACAAAAGACCTCCCTTATGAAAGCTGGATGAACGCTAATATGATGGGAGTAAAAGTGGGGCATCTATATATCAAGGTTGATAAGGCGAAATACAATGACCAAGAAGTCATTCGAGTGGATTCTGGTATGTTTACCGAGATAAACCGCTTTGGGATTTCAATAAAACTGACGAAGACAAAGTCTTTTTATATCAAAGAAGACCTTACTCCTATATACTTTTTATCAAAATCTAATGAAACTGGACAGGAAAAGGTGGTTGAAGGGACAGTCAAAAACGGCATCGTGCAGATCAGGACAACACTTGATGGAAAAACCACTGAAAAATATCAGAGACTTCCTTCTGATGTGATCTTTGCGGAAGCTATCGAAGATTTTACTATAAGAAAAGGTTTGAAGATCGGAAATAAGTTCAGTGTCAAAGCGTTTAGCCTCGATCTGTATGATATAATAAACATTTATGCAGAAATAGTTGACAAGGAAAAGATAAGCTATGGCGAGCAACAAAAAGAGGTATATGTAGTTGATTACACTATGGATATCATGGGCGGTATAAAGACGAGAGAGTGGATGACCGAAGATGCTGAAGTATATAAAATGGAAACCGCAAGTCTTGGAATGACCTTCGTAAAGGTTGATAAACAAGAAGCCATAGGGGAGGTTGGGCAATTTGACATCGTCCTCAGGACAAACGTCCAATTAAAAGGTGAAAAACCTGTCCCAGGAATAAAGCATTTCAAGGCTAAAATATCACTTCCCGATGGAGATATAACCAAGACCTTTGTTAGCAACGACCGTCAGAAAGTCACCGCCGGAGAAAGCAAAGATAGGGGTATAATTAGCATAAAATTGAAGGATGTCAATGAAAATTCTGCAATTCCTTTGCCGATTAATGACGAAAAGCTTTCACTTTATCTAAAGCCTAGCATATATGTCCAATCCGATGACCCAGAGATAATTAGCAAGGCAGAAGAAATAGTCGGGCAAGAAAAAAATTCTTGGATAGCATCTATGAAAATATGTAGGTGGGTCTATCAAAATATGAAAAACAAGAATTACAAGGTCGGATTCGGGACAGCAAAACAAACTTTGAAGGATTTACAGGGCGATTGTAGCGAGCATACCGTCCTATTTGTCGGACTCGCTAGGGCATCAGGAATACCTTCACGAATAGCGACAGGGCTTGTCTATCACAAAGATGCCTTTTATTATCATTTTTGGCCCGAGGTCTACGTCGGACGTTGGGTAAGTATGGAGCCAACACTTGGTCAGATTCAGGCAGATGCAAGTCATATCCAATTTTCAAGTGTCCAGGTTGAAACCGAGTCAAATCTTGAACTTGGCGAAGGTGTTATAAGGACGCTAAATAGGCTTACTATTGAACGGATTGAATGAATCAGACCTGACAAGAAATCGTTATCGAACCTGTGTTCTCCAAAATTTTTAAAAAACTCTTGCTATTTTTAGCAAAGGAGGGTAATTATGGGCATCATCAAAGAATTCAAAGAGTTTTCCATAAAAGGAAATGTGCTTGATATGGCAATTGGAATTATCATAGGCACAGCATTTGGCAAAATCGTTACCTCATTAGTAAATGATATAATTATGCCCCCAATAGGCTTAATTCTTGGAAAGGTCAACTTCTCAAACCTATTTATAAATCTCTCTGGACAGCATTATGACTCGCTTGAATCAGCCAAAGCAGCTGGAGCAGCGACAATTAATTATGGTATGTTTATCAACGTTGTGATTGACTTTATCATTGTAGCCTTCATTATGTTTTTGATAATAAAGCAGGTAAACAAACTTAAAAAGCCAGCTCCAGCCCCTGCTCCTGTGCAAACAACCAAAGAATGCCCATTTTGCTTTTCTGCAATTCCGATAAAAGCGACCCGTTGTCCTGCCTGCACATCACAGCTTCCATCATAAAAGTTGAAAACTAAAAGATACAGATTGCACTTCTCTGAAAACTATCAGATTTGTGTAAATCTGTATCCCTCTAACATCAAATGAAATCTCCTTTGCTAATGACAGTTACATTTGCCCTTGAATTGATATTGCTTGGACTGTCACATATAAATTCTATTCTATTAATACCGTTAACAAGGTTTGGAACTATCCCTTGTGGCGTTACCTCTTTTATTAACTCTCCTCTTTGCCCATAAAGCTTGCAATCAGACATTGAATTAAATTCAAGGTAAAATCCGCTTTCTATTTCAACGGGAAAAACGATAGTCTCATCGCCGACTGTGATAGCAGGGTTGACGATCTTGCCATTGACCAATGCTAAAGCTTTGATGGGCTTTATTAGACATTTAACGGTCTTTCCGGCGGGGATATTATTAAACCAGATATTCAGTGATTCTATATTGTTATAATTCACCGACTCACGATAAATAGAATATGCCCAACCATAGGGCCATAAATACCTTGCGTAACGTTCTCCCTCAGGCTCAATCAATTCAAAATAACGCCAGCCGATGAAATCTACGATCACATAGTGTTCGCCAATTCCTCCGCTTATATGATCCGGGCTTTTCAATTGGAAGTTTAAAACTTCGCCTTGACCATCACCATAGACCCAAACGCCAAGTGCTTGATTTCTGCCTAAATTCAGATCAGAGAAATTTCTTCCTATTTTCGCATAAGAACCAATCATATTGGACAACTTAAAACCTTGTTGAGTGCTAATCCAATAATCGATGATCTAGCTTATCTATACTGTAATCGCCTATACCGATGTCAGATGGGGCAACATTCTGAGGTTTATCTTCTGTTTTGCTGAAGACATCTCTGATCGCTTCGAGATCACCAAATCCAAATTCGGAATTAGGTTCAATATAGCTACCTTCTCCCCATTCGTTCCAAGCTTCCAATAGTGCTATATATCTGTTATTTTTGTCCATCCAATTTTTCAGGTATTTCAGACCATTCTTGAAATGCTCAGTTGATCTCCCGAATCTTACAAGAGCGTTATTTCCGTGCCATGGTCTTGAATCCCAACCGACAGTCAATAATGGGATATACGTCAACGTGTTTGCTCGTAACGAGTTGTTCCATATATCCACATGGGCTTGCATAAGTGTTTTATATGATGCCCATAACGACGATTTTGCACCTGCGGAAGGGTAATTATAAGCACTGATCGCATCATAGCCCTCTTTTTTAAATCGTTCTTGACTGCTGGGGCTATTATCTCCGCAAGCGATAAAATATATGCCAGGAAAACCCGCAGATCTGACGCGTTTTCGCATCTCATCAAAGGCTATTCTGACGTTTTCACTTCCTTTGAGATCACATGTGAGGTTGTCAGGGGCGAAAAATGAGACGACAGGCTTACCGTCAATTTTGTAATAACAATCAAGACGAAAATACTTCTCTATCCAATAATCTGTGACGATCAAAAGCTGTTCCAAAGTATGGTCCGCAAATGGAGCGTGATTAGCCCACATAACGCAGAATTTCAGATAATCACGGTATTTTGCCTTTAAGTATCCTTCTTCAAGACCTTTTTCAAGAGCAATTTTCCCGTTACGCCAATACCAATCGTATATAAAAAACTTGATACCATTTTCAACAGCCCATTTTATATGCCAATCTGCGACCTCTGGATCGCCTTCTCTATAAAAACCAAGCATTGGATCACGCTCAGGGAACCCCTTTTGTTTTGTCCATCTGTCCCATTGATCAGGTGACCAACCGGGAAAATAATAAACGCCTATCTCATAAGGGCTTGTGTCAACAGGTTTCGGTTCTGGAACATAATCTGTTTTTTCTATTTGAATTGCAGGCTCAACTCTTATTGAAGATGACAAGGTTTTATTATCTACGACTATTTTCAACGGAATATTAGCCGATTTTTGGGGGACAACTTGCCACGTTAACATCGCTTTTTCGTTGAATTTGAGAGAAGGCACGATCAACTCTTTCTCCCCGATAATATGGAGATCATCTGACATAATAGAGGCTTTTCCACCTGAATAGGTCTTTGCACCTGTGTTTCTGATATAGACTGATAATGACATCGTCTTTCCTTGTCTTCGGATAACGGGTTCAGTGACAATATTGACAAGCTCAAAATCAGGCTCGCCCTGTGGCATATCTGCGATGCCAAAATCTGCTAAAATGAACTCATCATCGGCTTTTTCGCCAAATACGAACCCGATCACATCAACCTTTCCACACCAATTTTTGAACTTGGATAGATCAATATTGAAGTTATGCATCTGATCGTCAGGTTTGATCTGAATACCAAAGGAATGAAGCCCGTTGACAAGATTATTTGCCCAGCAAAAGCTTATGTTTTCAAGGTTGCTAGCTTTTGCACGTAAATACAATATCCGCGATTTCTCACTTTCAATGTCAGTGAAGGCAAAAAATGTGCATCTTCCCTCATTAGCTCTGGCTATTAAAAGATCATCTTTGATTGTAATTGATCCGCTTTTCTGATCTATAAACCATTTTTCGCTTTTCCAAGGAATAAGATCATTCGAATCGGTTAATTCTATAATTTTTATCCAGTCTATTTTGAAATGTCCGCACGCGGGATCAATCCTTATCTTTATAGTTTTCCCCATCGCCCCCCAAAATGTGTTGACCCTGATAGTCTGCCAATCATCGCTTGATGGAACAAAGAAACGTATAGACTGTTCCTGCAGATATCCGCCGAAACGACCTTCATTTGTATTAGCATAAAATAGCTCCCAAGTTCCAGGAGAATCCGCTTTTACTTTGATCTCCACCGCTTGACGATTGTTTGCATTTAGAGGCTCATATTCAGGTCCATATAATATGGGATCATTGCCTTCTGCTGTGAATTCTAGCTTGCCATCTTTGATCTTGGGATTTATGATCTCATTTCCGAATTTCCATCCCTCATCGTTAATGAAATCCCAAGACCTTAAAACCTTATATCCTTGCTCATCGAAGGATGAATTAACGATAGAAGCAAGTAAAGTGATCACAAATAACATATTTCGCTCCTTTACATTTTTAGCTTTTTTATTTAACCATTTATCAAAACAGTTACGGGCAGATAAAAGGCTTTTGCTAGATAGATTTAGAGACTATCAGAGTTATGATATAATCCGATTTTTCAATCTTTTTTGTGCTTATAGGATAAGGTTTGACTTCAATTAGTTTTAGATAATATCCATCGATATTTTTGACTGTGTCTTCTTTGTTTTGTCCAAGAGTCAATTTGACATCTCCAACATCGTTGCCATTATTTTTGACGTTAATCAGAACACTGACTTGTCCTGCCCATATGCAAACTACATCGGATGGACATCTTGAATCTTCTGTCACATCTATAAATTTGACCTTTATGTTGTCGGGATCTATCGTGATTGTCTGCCCAAATTTTAGGTCAAACTGCTCTCCCAATTTGAATTGTGGGTAATTATTATTAATATCGTTAGTGGAATTTTGATCTGTTTCTGTTTCACTACATCCCAAAAAAGAAGTTATAATACCGATCATAATCAAAGAAACCGTTTTAAGCATGATAACTTCGCCTCCTATATACTCAATTTCTGATCCTTCCTTGATGCTTCTTTTACCAAACAATGCTACCTTTTGTCAAGGCAAATGAGATTGCTGACAAAATTTTTTGACAAATCTACCCAATTAATTTATAATATGGTTATATGTTATTTGTATCCCAAAATAATAGCATCTTTCCAGCTGGTCGTATTTCAACAATCACACATCCTAAAACTTGGAGGATATGAAGATGCGCAGAAAAATAAGGGATTTATTGATCTTATTTCTAATTGTTGGATTAACATTTTCAACTTTCATCGGATGTGGAACAAGTGAAGATACTGAGGACAATGTAAATCCGCCAATGCTTCCCCCTGATGCGTCTATGACAATGGATTTGACAGTCTTTGGTGGAGGGAAAATGGCACCATCAAGCCATGCTCCTGGAAAAAATTTCAATAACGCAGCTATACGCGTTCTTTTACTGGATACAGTAATTATTGTCGCATTACTTCCAGCAGCAACAGTATTCAAAGCGGCGAAAAGTGTTGAACCAGTGAAACAGGATGACGGTTCGTGGTTATGGAGCTATAAGACAGTTTTTTTAGGACAGAACTATGAAGCCAATTTGACTGCAAGTCTTGAACCTAATAAAGTTATCTGGACAATGAAAGTCACCAACCCATTGATCAAACCGCCGTTGAAGGACTTTAAATGGTATGTCGGGGAAAGCACATTGAACAACTCAAATGGAAATTGGCGATTCTTCGATCACACTACACCAGATGTGGAATCCGAGATCGGAAGTATTGATTGGACAGTGAAATCACCTACAAAAGCTGAGATTGTATTTTCAATTAAGAATCCAAGAAGCCCCGCTTATGGTGATAAAGCTACATACAGTATTGATGGAACAACAGCATTGGTCACATATTTTGATGCATCTGAGAATATAACTGCAGAAGTAACTTGGGATACGGTTACAACCGCGGGAAGCCTTAAAGTGCCGGATTATAACAATGGTCAACGAGCATACTGGGATGAGAATAAACAGGATGTTGTGAAATAATGAATTGTGCTTGAAAATGCTTTATTCTCACTGATCAGCTGGATCGATTTTTGCGAACGTTTATTACTTATTAAAATTTGAACAATTACACTTTCATAATTGAATAAAATCGTTTATCCTCTAATATAACCATTATGAAGAGAGTAAACAGCTGAAACTTATTCTATCAAAACAGGGAAGTGATAATTTGGTTTACATTTTTCCCAAACTAATAGTTATAACTCAAAGCTTTGTGCAAGAGGGAAATGAGGATTCTTCCGCTGGAATGATTTACAAACTTATGGGTAATGATAAGCTTTTCCAAAGGGAGATTCAGAAAGATTTTAGGCTTTTTGCTTCAAAAGTCGCAGGGAAATGGAGGGTAGAAAGATGAAAAGAATTACTTTATTTGTCATAGGTATTGTATTTTGTTCGCTTTCATCTGGATTGATGGCATTGCCGGAAGGGGCGATCGCAAGGTTAGGAAAGGGAAGTGTTAAGGCAGTCGCTTTCTCCCCCGATGGCAGATTTTTGGCAGTGGCAAGTTCAATCGGCGTTTGGCTATATGATGCCAAGACCTTTGATGAGGTCAGGTTACTAGAATCTGATAGGTGGCTAACATCGCTTGCATTCAGCCCCGATGGTTCAATGCTTGCTAGTGGTAGTTATGATGATACAATCAAGTTATGGGACACAAGGAGTTACAAAGAGATAGCTACGCTAAAAGGACATACTGATTCTGTGCGGTCAGTCTCATTCAGCCCCGATGGTTCATTGCTTGCTAGTGGTAGTGATGATGGCACAGTGATCTTATGGGATATAAGCAAATATACTACAGAAAGGATTGTGAGCATAACTTCTGGGAGTGCACAGCCCGGCGCTTCTGTCACGGTGCATCTCAGCATCAACAATGCAGTTGGCATAGCAGGAGGGGACTTTCTGATAAAGTATGACGCTAATGTGCTAACAGTCGTTGAAGTCAAAAGCACTAGCTTCACATCAGGGCTAAATGTAATTGCCAACACAGATGTCCCTGGTGAGATAAGGATTGGCATAGCAGGAACACAGGGATTGCTCTCGGGGAGAGGTGTCCTTGTGGAAATCGGGTTAAAGATAGGAGCAAAAGTTCAGCCAGGCATACAAACAATCTTGACTCTCAGTGAAGGCAAGGTATATAACGAGTCAGGAAGGACTATCCCGGTCAAACTTGAAAACGGAGTTGTGAAAATAATTGAGTCTGCTGGTATAAAAGGTGATGTTAATAATGATGGCAAGATTGCGTCGAATGATGCTATCCTTGCGATGCGCATTGCGATAGGTTTGGTGATTCCTACTGATTATCAGAAGTGGGCAGCAGATATGAACGGTGATGGTAAAATTGGGTCTGACGACGCGATACTGATATTGCGTAAAGCTGCTGGTTTATCTGCTCCATACAAGGACATAATAGCGAGTGACACAAAGCATATCACTATTTCATTATCCGAGGCACACGGAGTTTCTGGTGAAACTATTGAGATACCGGTGAAGGTTGATAATTACAATACATTAGCAGGTGGTGATATTGTCATCACTTATGACCCGGAAGTTCTATGTGCAGATGGTATATCATTCAGCAAGGATTTATTGCTTGTCAGTGACACCAATGACCTTGGTAAAATACGGATCGCATTTGCAAATGTCAACAGTTTGGATAATGGGATAATAGCTACATTGAGGTTCAAGATACTTTCTGATGCTGTTTCATCATTGAGATTCCAGATGGTAAAACTTTATCGACCTGATGCACTACCTTTGAAAGTAAGGTCATTAGAAGGGAAGTTCATCTCATGGGCAATACCGCCGGAACATAGTGCTTTGTTACAAAACTTCCCGAATCCATTCAATCCTGAGACATGGATACCATATCAGTTGAAGGAAGGGAGCGAGGTTAAGATTCGTATATACACAGCATCAGGTGAATTGGTGCGAGAGCTTTCACTTGGATATAAACCAGCTGGTGTATACATCAGTCGTGATAGATCAGCTTACTGGGACGGCAGAAACGAGTCAGGCGAACTAGTAGCAAGTGGTATCTACTTTTACACTATCAAAGCAGGAGACTTTATAGCCACAAAGAAGATGGTGATTGCCAGATAAGTTGTAAGGTTAAGATCAGAGCAGAAAGGCATTCAAAATCACAGCGGTTGGGAGAATTTCTTCTCTGGTCCTTTAATTCATTTGCTTTATAATTGCTGTTGATGGTTGTCTTTCTTTATAGGTTTGTTCTGACACGAACCTAAAAAGATAACCATCACGCTTTCATAAACTCTTATGGTTACTTCTATCTTTTATAATTGATATAGGTTTTTATAATCTATCTATAACAATGCCATATCCTTTCAATCTCATATAGATACAGACCATATTGACCGTTATAAGAAGTAACAATATCAGATAATCAACAATAGACACATTGAAGTTTAGATAATATGTGCGGTCTTTTCTTATGCCAAATGCCTTAGATTCGAGAGCCATAGCCAGTAAGTCTGCATTCCTAACAGCGTAGATGAATATTGGGATGATCATATGGATATGTTTCTTTAACCTTTGCCCTATCCATCCACTTTCTAATTCAAGTCCTCTTGACATCTGAGCTTGCCTTACAGTTTCAGTAGTGGCGGAAAATGTTGGAACTAGCCTAAAAGCTAGCGATAAAGCGAAACTTATAGGGAATGGTATTCCCATCTTGTTTAATCCAGCGGAGAATTCTTCAATCTTTGTGGTTGACAGAAATATTATCCCACATAAGAGTATAGTATCTAACCTTAAGCCCATAGCTATTGCATAAAATAGCGATTCCTTATAGATAGTTATAATTCCAAGCTTCCACAAAACTGATGATCCTTTAAGGAAAAAAGTCCAAAGGATAGAACAAAATACAAAAAGTAATATCAATATCGTCTTAATCCTTATTAAATTTTGAAATGACCTGCTGATGACTGTTATAAAAATAACAATGACCATAATAACTGATACATAGGCAGGATGATTAAATGTCATTGCTAATACAAATAGTAGCAGGAGGCAGAATATTTTTGTGATAGGATGTAGATTATGGTAGAAAGTTTTATTATCTAGGTATAAGTAAGTTTCCATCTACTTTATAATTATGGTAATTCCCAAATATCTAAAACCAGTTACCAAGCTGTTTTCTCCATAAAGGATTAAGCATTGATAAATTTTGACCATTTATATTTTAGAAAATATCGCTTATTGATTCAACAAATTTTTTATTTCTACTGTATTAACTATGGACATAGGTAACAGACTTATACATATCACAGTCCCAATCTTGTTTCGCATCTCCTTTTTTAATTGTTTTTGACTATATAATAGTCATTTGTGTTACCCATGTCTATATATTATACAATGGCCCAGCAATTTCTTCTTGACAAATCATTACATATATGGTATTGTGTAATCGTTGAGTTAATTTGGTAATGGGTAGTTTTATTGACTACGCGATGGATCTTGAGACCATGTTTCAGGCATCATAAAAGTTTTCAGTAAGTCTTTAATTAACTCAACGATTAAAGTTGCTTTATTGGCTAAAGGTCTCGGATCGGCACAAAGGAGGATCTTGGAATGGCTAAGGGCAGCCATAGAAGGCCCGATAAACGTAAAAAGAAGAACATCAAATACTCTGACGAACTTAAAGGCATGCAGCGCATTAAAGGCAGAGATAAAGAAGATCAAAAAAGCAAAGCCTTGGTTAGACAAATGCGCGGTAAAAAATGGAGTGAAGAGGATTTCGAAGAAGATTTTGAAAGCGATGTATTGTAAATAATGAATTGATATGATTTAGTTTGTTTATTTCTTAGCTTCAGATACAAGAACGTTGAAAAGAGTTGTGATTGTGGATTATATTGTCATGATGAACTAGAATAAATGATCATTTGACAATATTTCCTATCCCTCCTGTGATCCATATGGACATTATAAATTCTGAAGCCAAGAGCAACTTTCAGTTATTTCTTGTCTTTGTGCAAAGACTTCTGATAGAGAGCAGTTGCATAAAATTCATAAGATGCTGCTTTGTCAGGGACGTCTATCAAATGGACGGTAAATCTTGCTGGCACCCCGTTATCTGGCAAGTAATCACGAAAGAAATTTCTATATCCTTCAGCATAAGCATTACGTAGACGCTCTTGTTCAGCAGCGTAACCAGCTGGGTCTACCAGTGGGTTAGGCGACTTAGGCTGACAACCGAAGGCATGAACTTCAATAAAGTCTATATCTTTCAGTGATTCACAAATCCCTGCCTCTTTAAGCCAAGATTCCCAACTTTTGAACACAAGAGGAATTTCTTTCACGGGGTCCATTGACACAAGCTCATCAAGTCCCAATACACCTTTTGCGGAATATCCACCAGTCAATCCTGCAAAGTAGATTTTAAGGTCACCGTCTGGCAATTCTTCTGTCACTAACGCGGATAGGACAGGATGGTCTCCGTGGTAGTAATATGTCAGTTTCCCTCGCTTCTTCACGTTGAATGGCATGTTAACTATCTCCTTGAAATTTTGAATCAAACGTCTTGATCCTCTACTCCATAAAAAGAAAAATTACCTTTAACTCCTGCTACATTTTACTTCTTTATGGCACCGAAGGTAACGCCCCTTAATAAGTGTTTTCGCATTATAAAGGTAAATATGACAATTGGTAAAAGGAATATAAATGTCCCCGCGGCAATTTGACCCCATTCAACACCAGATGACCCCATCCTGCTTGCCAATGACGGCGGAGCTGTTCTAGCGTTCTTTGTTGTCATAATCAACGCAAAGGTAAATTCATTCCAAGCAGTGATCAGGCAAAATACAGCAGTTGCAGCAATTCCTGTTATTGATTGTGGCAGTATTATCTTTATAAAAGCCTGAAAACGCGTATACCCATCAACTAAAGCTGCCTCTTCATATTCTTTTGGTATCTCATCAATAAAACCCTTCATCATCCATGTTGCAAACGATACATTGAAAGTAGTATAAAGCAAGATCAAACCAAAATGAGTGTCTATAAGGTGCAAAGCTCTATACATTAAAAAAAGTGGAATGACAACTACAACAGGGGGCATCATCCTTGTGCTTAAAATAAAGAACAACAGATCACCTTTGCCTTTAATTTTGAATCTTGAAAAGGCATAGGCGCTCATCGTCCCAAGCGAGACCGCAAGTGCAGTGCTAATAAAACCAACTATTATACTGTTGAGTAATTGCTTTGGATATGGCGAAGCACCGACGATCTCCCAATTTCCTTCGGTAGACATAGACCTTACGGTCATAAGTCCGACATAATTGTCCATAGTTGGCTTAAAGATAAATTTTGGGGGCATTGCGAAAATGTCCACATAAGGTTTAAATGAAGTAGATATTATCCAATATACAGGTATGAGATAGAATATCAAGGCTATAAATATAACTATTAAAGCTATTATATGTTTAGTTTTCTCCTTTGATCTTCGTTTCACGAACCACTCCTCGCTTTGTTTAGATATTTAATATAAATATTGCTCAAAGCTATTATTATGATCAACAAAATATATGCTAATGCACATGATTCACCTGTGTTCCATGATTCAAAAGCCCTTCTGTAGAGATTTAATGAAACTGTTTCAGTAGCAGAACCAGGTCCTCCATTTGTCCCAATTATGACAAGATCAAACAATTTGAAGGCATCCATAGTCCTAAACAGAAGTGCGATATAAAGTAACGGCGCAACCAATGGCAAGGTTATATGCCTGAATTTAAACCACGACGAAGCTCGGTCAATTTCTGCTGCTTCATAGAGATATTTTGGCACAGCAGAAAGCCCTGCAAGCGAGAGCAACATCATAAATGGAGACCACATCCAAGTGTCAATTATCACCAGAGAAAATAGAGCGGATTTCGGTCTTGTAAGCCAAATTATGCTTCTGGCATTTTCAACCATTTTTTGAAGTCCATCGGTTATGCTTGGGCTTATTATATAAGGAAACCCGATTTTGTATGCAATCTGATTCAGCCCACTCATAATTGTCAAGATACTCTTAGGGACAAGAGATATAAGGTAATTTAACAATCCCCATTGAGTATCAAGTATAAACCGCCAAAAAAGCCCAACTACCACAGGTGATAGCATCATAGGAACTAGCATTAGAGGAGTTATGATGCTTTTGCCTTTAAAATCCCTATTTAAAAGTAACGCTAATCCAAATCCTATTATGAATTGTGAAGATACTGCTAATATAACGAAATATGCGGTAGTGCGAAAATATGACCAGGTCGACGGGTCTGATAACAGTTGGACATAATTGCCTGTCCCGATAAAATCAGGTGGATCAGTGGCAATTGCAGAGTATTTCGTAAAACTTAAAATCAATGACCACAGAAGCGGAAAGATGTTCATCACTATCAATAAGATCATTGTCGGCATAATGAACATCATTTTTAGCCTGTAGTCTTGCATACCATAAGCTTTAGATGCATTAATCACTATAAACTCCTGCGATTAAAATGAATAATAAAGATTGAAGATTAAAGATCAGAGATATAACTTGAATTGATCAAAAATCTTCAATCTTTCTATCCCGAATTAATAACTACTTTAAATATCCAGCCTTTTTAAATATAGCTTCGTGATCTCTGGCAAGATCATCCATAGCTTGTTTTGGCGTCTTTTGTCCAGTGACAGCGGCATTCCAATGTATTTGGCATTTTTGCAGAAGCTCGGCATATTCGGGAACTGCCCAGAAATCCCTCACATATTTCATACTTTCAACAAAGGCAGGATTATAGGGTGCAATCGTCTGAAATTCTTTTGATTGTAGAACTTTGGCATTAGCAGGAAATCCACCTAGTTTTGCCCATTTAAGCTGATTTTGCTCTTTACAGAACCATTCAATAAATTTCAGTGCCTCAGCTTGTTTCTTTGAGTGCTTCGAGACAGACATACCTTGTCCACCAATACTGATATATCTACCAGCAGGACCAGCAGGACCAGCAAAGAATCCGACTTTATCATAAACTTTGCTTTTCTCTTTTGAAACTAGACCAGGGAAGAATGCGAAGAAATCCATCCCCATAGCAACTTTTCCCTGTTGAAGGGCTGTCAGTGATTCATTCCAATAATAATTTTCCGATCCGGGAGGTGTGAATTTAGCGAGATCAACATAATATTGAAGTGCTTCAATGCCTGCTTTGCTATTAAGTATTCCCTGAACTTTGAAAGTTTTCTCGTCTCCATAAGAACCGCCGTAAGACCACATAACTTGTTGAAATCCCATAGTTATAGCATCATAATCCTTAGCAAGCCAAAGTGCGATTCCATATAAAGGAGGATTTGCTTTTGGTCTATGGAAGAACTCTGCTATATCTTTCAGCTCTTTATAGGTTTTTGGCACTGCAAGCTCGTAACCATATTTCTTTTTGAATGCCTGTTTTTCCTTTGGGTCTTCAAAGAGGTCTTTTCTATAAGCAAAACCGTTACAATCTGTTTCAGCAGGGACCGCGTAATATTTGCCACTGCCTTTTGGGTATTCACCTAAGTATTTAAGCACCATTGGGCTTATAGTTGTATCAATTTTTTTGCTTTTCATCCAATCAGTAAGGTCTAGATAATGTCCCCCGACAGCACCTTTTCCAAGCCACTGACTATCGCCTATGACTATGTCATAAGTGTCAGGTTTAGCAGCAAAAGTTGTAAAGACTTTGGTCTCAAACTGTCCCCAAGGAATCTGATCTACTACAACCTTTATTCCTGTCTCTTTTGTGAAATCTTTTGCAAGCTGGACAAGAAAATTAGCAGGGTCCCACTCTGCCCATGCAATATTAAGGGTCACGTCTGCGGAATTGACATAAGTTGCAGTTAAAATGAATAGAACGATCAGAACGATAACTGACAAGTTATGAGATATTGACTTCATATTTCCCTCCCTTATGCTTAAATAAGCAGTAAATAATTTTTGGTATTTAAAACCAAAAATGAAAAACCACTTAAAAACCATATCTTGGCTACTCACAAATTCTTAAATAGCATATAGAGAACTAGACTTAAAAATTATCACATAACTAATAGAAAAAATCAAGGATGTTTTTCTGCCAAGCTAATATTTTAATCCATAATACAGGGAATAAATTTTTATTCTCAAAAAAATATAAGAAGAGATTTTCAATCAGAGACATAACTAATGTTTATCTGAGATCAGGTTTATTTTTTTTTAAATAAAACTAGTGTCATCTTGTCTAGCTATAAAAATATTAGAAAAAATCTTATGCTTGTGATAAAATATTTTCAGGTATTATGCGAATATAAAGATAAATAAGGGCTTCTTAAAGAAAGGGCAAACGCTATGATCATCTTTTTCCCATTATTAAGCGCATTAATGATGACTTACTCTTTATCAGAAAACGAGTCTTTCCAGTTATGGACGATAGACCCTTTGATCAAGATATTTCCTGATACATCACCTTCAAAATCTAACATCATTGAGATAGCCTGTGCGAAGAACGAATACCAATCCGCTCAATTTGCGATAACCGCACAAAAAAGACTGGAGAATGTAACAGTAGAGATCGGAAATATCATCAATGAATCTGGTTATGTCCTACCATCGGAGAATATTTCTTGGAATTTTGTCGGATATATACCATTGAAGCAAAATACATATCATACACCAGATAATGAGCTTTTGAGAAAAACACCAGCAGAATTCCCAGACCCTTTAATAGAGGATAAAAAAATATCAATAGACCCAGCTAGAACACAGCCCGTATGGATAAACGTTTATGTCCCAGAAACTGCTCCTGACGGAAAATATAATGGCGAAATCACTGTCCGAACATCCAAAGGTGAGAAATCTATCAGAATATCTTTGGATGTCTATCCTTTTTCGTTGCCCAACAAACGACATCTATTTGTAACTCTGTGGTTTGACGCTAATATCATTGCTAAATTTCATAATGTAGAACGAGGATCAGAAAAATATTGGGAAATTATGGAAAAATATGCAAAAAATATGGCTGAGCATCGTCAAAATGTTGTGGAAACTCCATTTCCATCACCTATTGTGATAAAAAAAGATGGGTCTCTGTCAATAGATTATACCAGTATGGACAAATGGATAGAGTTTTTTGAGAAAGTCGACGCTTGTGAGAGAATAGAGTTTCCCGCAGTTGCACGTACAATCACAGAAGAAGGACGTAATTGGTGGGAATCAAGCCAGTTAGCTATTATAGAAATCTCCGCAAAGGATGAGGAAACAGGCGAAACTGTAAAACTTCCCCCGGATAAGGGATTAGCTTTAATGCTCGCTGATCTTGATAGACATCTGCAAGAACGAGGTTGGCAAGATAAGGCAATGATCCATATATCCGATGAACCAACCATATATAAATTGAAATCATATTGCGAGATCGCTGATTTCATACATAAACACGCACCACATATAAAGATCATTGAGGCAATAGAGACAACAGGCTTTGGCGATTGTCTTGATGTGTGGGTGCCAAAACTCAGCCATCTTGCTAACTGGTATCACGAATGCAAAGCACAACAAGCGCTAGGGACAGAATTATGGTTTTATACCTGTTGTCACCCTTATGGCAGGTTTATGAACAGATTTATTGACTTTCCATTAATTGAAACAAGGCTTCTTTTCTGGTTAAATTGGAAATATCAGTTAGATGGCTATCTACATTGGGGATTGAATCGCTGGACAGAGAAACCATTTGAAGATGTTGGAGATGACCTTCCACCGGGCGACAGATATATTATCTATCCGGGAAAAGAAGGACCTATTAACTCAATCCGTTGGGAGGCACAACGAGAAGGGCTTCAAGACTATGAATATTTTTGGCTATTAGCTCAGAAAACCAAAGAGATAAAAGAGAAATTTGGCGATATTGCTAATTTCATTGATGAAAACCAAAGAAGCGATGAGATCTGCAGGACAGTTATTCGTTCATTTACCGATTATGATACCGATCCAAAAAAGCTCAGAGAAGCACTTAAAACATTAGCACAAGAAATCATTGAAATAGACCAAAGCCCATTGGTCTTGGTTAAAACGACACCACAGGCTGAAACTGATGTCGTATCAGGTCCGATCCTGATATTAGTGAGAGGAATTGTGGAAAAGGGCTCAAATGTCAAAATTCAAGGCGTAAATACAAAAGTTGACACCGATGGCACTTTCGTTGGTCACGCTTTTGTTTATGAGAAAAATCCAAATGTAATAATTGAAGTAGAGTTAAATGGTAAGAAAAAACAAATTATCAGACATTTTAACGTAAAATAAAATTATGTTTCAGGTATCCAATTATTGGGCATTATGCCTTTTAGTATTTGTTGCAGTGACGCTTTATTTAAGCCAAAAAAGCCTTGCGGAACTGTCAACATTCCGTAAATGGTCTGCCTTTGCTATCAGGTCATTGATCATATTGCTTTTTGTGTTGGCATTGGCAGGAACAAGGATTGTCTGGAAATCAAATAGAATTTGCGTGATATTTGCTCTTGATAAATCAAATAGCGTCTCTCATATTGAGATACAAAAGGGCTTATCCTTCGTTAGTAGATCAATAGAGAATTTGAAAGATGGCGATCTAGCAGGGGTAATATCATTTGCAGAAAAGGTAAATATAGATTTTCCACCTCAGGCAAGACCGGACGTTAGCAGGATAAGATCGGACTTTCATAAAGACTATACAAACATAGATTCCGCTATAAAGACTGCCATTGATCTGTTCCCAAAAGGTTATCAAAAGAAAATTGTCCTCGTGTCTGATGGGAATGAAAATGTCGGCGATGTTCTTAATGTCGTTGATATATTAAAGTCGCATGACATTGAAATTCATACTTTTCCGCTATCGACGAGGTTGGAGGGAAAAGACGAGGTCTGGGTTGAAAACCTGATCGCACCTAGCCAAGTAGTGGATGGTCAAGTTTTTGAAGTAAAAGCTGTAATAGGAAGCAATACCAATGCCAAACTAAAAGTTATGCTTTTTAGAGATGGACAGTTCATAGATCATCAAGAGATGACAATAAGAAAATCCGGTATCAAAAAGATAATAACGTTTAAACAGATCATTAGCGATCAGAAGAATCACACATATAAAGTATCGATAGAGGCAAATACAGACACTATAAGGGAAAATAACCAAGCACAAGTCTTTGTAGGTTTGGCAGAAAGGCGAAAAATACTTTATGTTAATGGAAATTTGACCACAAAATATCTACCACAAGTTTTGGAAAAAAACGGTTTAGATGTGGTTGTCATTGAAGACATATCTAGATTTCCATCGTCAATCACTGAATTAAAAGACTATAGCGTGGTGATCTTTGATAACATTTCTGCATATTCGCTGTCAGAAAGTCAAATGCAGATGATAGAGACCTATGTTCACGATATTGGCGGAGGATTTTTGATGATCGGCGGAGAGAACAGTTTCGGTAGCGGGGGATATAGCAAAACGCCGATAGAAAAGATATTGCCTGTTAAGATGATCCCTGAAAAGAAGAAACGTTCGACTTCAATGGTGCTTCTTATAGACAAATCTGGCAGTATGAATGCTTTAAGCGGAAGTGTAAGCAAGATGGATCTGGCAAAATCCGCATCTGTATCAGTTGTTGATACGCTAACTGATAAGGATAAGATCGGCGTAATTGCATTTGACGCAAAAGCCTATGAGATCGTCCAGCTTAATAAAACTCAATCCAAGGATCAGATCATTGATAGCATTTCAAGCATAAGGGCAAGAGGTGGGACAAACCTATATCCTGCACTTAAAATCGCTTATTCAGCTTTACAAAATTCAGACTCACAGATCAAGCATATTATAATATTATCCGATGGACGATCTTTACAGATGGAGGAATCTCTTGGTTTATCGAGGCAAATAGCACGCGATTCTATAACGATCTCATCGGTAGTAATAAGCGATGAGGCGGATAAAAAATTTATGCGAGAGATTGCACAGATCGGCTCTGGAAGGTATTATGAAACTGATGATGCTGGAAATTTGCCGAAACTGTTCGTCAAAGAAGCATCCATAGCTTCAAAGCTCATCGTAGAAGAGGATGTCCAGCCGATAATATCATATAAAAGTGAGATTTTAAAAGGTATAAGCTCATTACCAAAGCTAAAAGGGTACGTTGTGACATCGGTCAAGGATGGTGCGGAACTTATACTGAAATCCTTCAACGATGATCCGATATTTGCAACGTGGCAATATGGTTTGGGCAGGACATTAGCGTTTACATCTGATTCACAGCCAAAATGGGCTTTGGAATGGCTAAAATGGGACAACTACGGAAAATTTTGGTCACAAGCGATCAGTTTATGTGTTTCAAATATGACAGGTGAATTTGACGTCACATCATTTATTAAGGGCAGTAAAGGATATATAATGGTTAATGCTATCAATAAAGCAGGACAGTTTAGAAATTTTTTAAATTTCAGTGTAAACGTCGTCAAACCTAATTTGACCACAGAAACCGTTGAATTAAGACAATCTGGTCTAGGTAGGTATGAGGCAGAATTTAACGTAGAACAGAGGGGAGTTTATATTTTGAGCGTAACCGAAATGGATAATGGTGTCCCAATTTCTACAAAAAATATGGGCTTAACTGTCTCATATTCGCCTGAATATATTGATCTGTCAACAAATAATAAACTTCTGGAGAATTTAGCTTCTACGACCAATGGTAAGTATCTGCCCAAAGTTGAGGACATAGTAAATCGTAAGTCAAAGTCGGTAAAGAAAATTCAAGAAATATGGAGATGGTTATTAATTTTAGCCATTCCGTTATTTTTCCTTGATGTTGCTGTCCGTCGCATAAATTTATCAAAAGATCAAATATATGAATTTTTTAATAGGTTATTCCATAAGCCTAGAAAACAAGCTATGGAGAACAAAGTTTTTTCCTATCTGAAATCGCGAAAAAATGGTGTCATAGACGTTAAAACAGTGGGGAAAATTGAGGTTGTTTCCGAGTCACCGACAAAAAAATATCAGATGGTCACAAGAAATGAGTCCTATACATCAAGACTACTTTCTGCCAAAAGACGTATAAGTAATAAATAAATTTTTCCATTTGATTTAAAAACCAAGTTGATTTTATTGTAACTTGAGATTTATAATCTATTCAAGTTCAGTAAACATTAAAAACATTTCTAGAGAGGATATTGATATGTCAATTGAAAAAAACTATGATATGCTTCTAAAAGGTGGTCACGTAATAGATCCGTTTAATAAAATAGATGGGAGAATGGATGTTGGAATTAAAGGCAGTAAGATCAAAGCTGTCTCTGTTGATATACCTCCGGATAAAGCGGAGAAAGTTATTAACGTCTCTGACCATTATGTCACTCCTGGTATTATTGACATCCATACACATGTATATAAAGCTTGGGGATCAAGTATAGATGCGGATATGCATTTGCTTTCGTCAGGAGTTACAACAACTGTTGACGCTGGAACTGCTGGTTGGAAAAATTTTATTGACTTCAAAGAGACGTGTATAGATAGGTCACGTGTGCGCATATTAGCTTTCCTGAACATAGCAAGTGGCGGAATGGTTTTTATGGATACAGAACAAAATCCAAAGGAAATGCAACCGAAGATCGCTGCGGGAGTTGCAGAAACGTATTCAAACATTATAGTCGGGATCAAAGCGGCACATTATTGGACAAGCAAGCCTTGGGACTCTGAACATCCGCCATGGGCTTCTGTTGAATCTGCTGTTACTGCTGGTGAATTGTGCGGAAAACCCGTTATGGTAGACTTCTGGCCCCGTCCGCCAGAGAGACCGTATCCAGATTTAATTTTGAAAAAACTTCGTCCAGGAGATATTCATACTCACGTTTTCGCTCAGCAGTTCCCAATAGTTGATGAGAAGGGCAAGGTCTATGACTATATGTTCAAAGCACGCGATAGAGGCGTGATCTTTGATTTGGGACATGGTGCTGGTAGTTTTTGGTTCAGAAACGCTATTCCTGCTTACGAAGATGGATTTTATCCCGATTCTATTAGCACTGACCTGCATACTGGAAACATAAATGGTCCTGTTGTCAGTATGCTAAACACCATGTCCAAGATGCTTAGTATAGGAATGCCTCTTCAAGAGGTTATCTACCGTTCAACCGTTACACCAGCAAGGGAAATAGGACATCCTGAGTTAGGGACTTTAAGTTTGGATTCCGATGCAGATATAGCAGTGCTGAGATATTGCGAGGGAAAATTTGGATTTGCTGATTGCGGAAGGGCAAAGATGATCGGGACAAAAAAGCTTGAATGCGTTATGACCATAAAAGCAGGTAACATTGTTTTTGATCCGACAGGATTAAGTATGCCAGAATGGAGATATGCCCCTCCGTCATATTGGGTTATCCCTTCGCTTCAAAAATGACCAAATTCTAAATCCTAACGGGAATACCTTTCTTTGCTAAGAATTCTTTGGCTTCTGTGATAGTATGCTTGCGGAAATGGAAGACCGATGCGACAAGAACAGCATCTGCTTTTCCTTCCGTTATAGCTTCGTAAAGATGGTCGAGCGTTCCTGCCCCGCCAGATGCGATAACTGGAACGTTTACTGCATCTGCTATTGCCCTTGTCATTGGTATATCATAGCCGTTTTGTGTGCCATCAGTGTCCATACTAGTAGGCAGTATCTCACCTGCACCGAGGTCTTCAACTTTTTTTGCCCACTCTACTGCATCAATACCTGTGCCTTCCCGACCACCGCTTACCATAACTTCAAAGCCCGATGGTAGCGAATCAGATTTTCTCGTGTCTATGGCAATAACGATGCTTTTACTGCCGAACTTTTTTGAAGCTTCCTTTACAAGTCCGGGATTTCTGACAGCAGCAGTATTTATAGAAACTTTTGATGCACCTGCATCTAATAGGTCTTCAATGTCTTGAATAGACTTTATCCCACCACCAACAGCTAATGGAACAGTTATCACTTTTGCAGTCCTTTGGACGACGTCAATCATAGTCCTTCGTTTTTCAACAGTAGCAGTTATATCAAGGAAGACTATCTCGTCTGCACCTTCCGAAGCATATCTTGCGCCGATCTCTGCTGGATCACCCACATCTTTCAAATCTACAAAATGAACGCCCTTCACTAACCTTCCATCTTTTACGTCCAAACAAGGTATTATCCGTATGTAATCTGACATAATAATCTCCCAAAAGATAAAGATTTACTTTGAATCAGAAACCATTAAAAGAAGAAATAACCATCAATAACATCTATGATAAAGTAAACAGGCTAGGTAAGTCAAGCAAAAAATCCTGATCTTAGGACATAAGTTCGGACATTTCCCAGTGCAATACTACCAAAATGACTGAAAATTCATGTTATCATGTGAAAAAA
>FWPV01001231.1_pt1 | contig 72655 bp, 63 predicted proteins | sample 2228371 | NCBI WGS metagenome assembly FWPV01 (sample SAMEA103939776, study PRJEB20133) | metagenome
CCATCCCGAACAGAGAAGTTAAGCCCTGCAGCGCCGATGGTACTGGGGTTACTCCCGGGAGAGTAGGTCGCCGCCACATTATCACCAAAAGCCTTTAGCTAATCCCTGAAGGCTTTTTTGTTTTCTTTTTACTCTAAGCTCTATTCGATTTAACCTGATTTTTATCATGTTTGGCTCTGGGTTCCATCACTTCCTGTAAATTTTTAGCTGGCTAGTTTTGATTCTGAATTTTAAACTAGCATGGAGGTCAAATCACCCTATTCACTAAAGTTTGAATTGCCCACGGCTCTTCTTAATGATTTTAACTGTGGGACTTTACTGGAGTCTTTTGATCCTTCAGACCCTAAGAGTAGCTATTGTACAGATAGTTCCGAACCAGGTTTAATTACAGTGGATCTATATAAGACTCTTGATTGGCTTCATTCCCATGAAATACCTAAATCTCTTGAAAAAGAAGTTTGTCCAATCCCTGTTCTTTTATATGTAAATCAGTTTTCTACCACTCATCTACTTTTTCATTATGATGGTACACCTGTCTCAGCTGATTTGATCAGGAAATTCATTTTCCTTTTTGAAAATCTTATCGGCCAAAGTAAAGCAACTATAATTTCACCTTCATTTATTCCTAAATCAAAGATTAGGGAAGAGCAAGAATTGATTCAGCTAGTATCTTCCAAGACTCGTGAGACAAGTTTCATAAAGTTCAATTTCTCCAGGATTGGTGATTTCTGGTCATACGCAGTCAAGCATCACTGTACACTTTTGGTTACAACCAAAAATTATCAGGCTGACTTAGCCAAAATCCTTTTTCACTTCTATAAAGGCAATATCTGGAGTAATAAGCTTTCCTTTTACCTCAGTCTTTAACTCATCTAATCAACTGATTTTTATCATGTTTTTAAGGAATTGACCGATTTACCTTTATTAAAATTGCTAGAATGAATTCCCCAAATACCCCTGAAATATCCACTCTTTGTTACCATTGTGGCGAAAAATGTGATTCTTCAAAAATCACCTTTGAGGATAAAGACTTTTGCTGCCAGGGGTGTAAGTTGGTTTATGAAGTCCTATCTAAAAATGACTTGTGCGAGTATTACTCTATAGATGCCCAGCCAGGAAAGTCGCAAAAAAACAATTCAAATTCAAAGAATCAATTTGACTATTTGGATGATCTTGAGGTGAAATCTAAACTGCTTGATTTTCAAAATGAAATTGAAAGTCATGTAACGTTTTATATCCCTTTGATCCATTGTGCTTCCTGTATTTGGCTTCTCGAAAATCTTTTTAAAATCAATTCTGCTATCACTTTCAGTAGGGTTGATTTTGTTAAAAAGAAGATTCAGATAAAGTTTTTGCACCAAAAAATCACTTTAAAGGAAGTAGTTCAACTTCTTTTCACCTTAGGATATGAGCCGAAAATAAACCTTTCGGATCTTGAAAAAAAGCCAAAGGCATCCATTGATCGGAAAACGTTAACCAAACTTGGTGTCGCTGGATTTTGCTTTGGCAATATGATGCTGTTCAGTATGCCTGAATATTTTTCTGAGGCAAAGCTATTGGGAGATGGATTCAAAAGACTTTTTGACTACTTAAATGTGGTCTTATCACTTCCTATAGTTTTTTATGCCGCCTCCGACTATTATTTATCCGCGTGGAATGCAGTCCGTCAGCGTCAGATCAATATGGATGTGCCGATTGTGATCGGGATCATCGCTTTTTTCCTTTATTCGCTGTGGGAGATTTTTGTAATGGGACATGCAGGCTATATGGATAGTTTAGGCGGGCTTCTTTTCTTTCTCCTCTTAGGTAAAATTTATCAGCAAAAGACCTTTGCAACACTAGAATTTGATCGTGACTACAAATCTTATTTTCCGATAGCGGTCACTCGTTTGGTTCAAAATCAGGAAGAGGTAATTCCTTTGGTCAAATTGCAAGTTGGAGATGTGATTTTGGTCAGAGATGAAGAATTGATTCCAGCAGATTCAATTTTACTGAGTGATCAAGCCAATATCGATTATAGTTTCGTGACTGGGGAAGAAGTGCCGATGCCCAAACGAAAGGGTGAATTGATCTATGCCGGAGGGAGACAAAAAGGTGATGCACTATTATTGACAGTACAAAAATCACCTTCTCAAGGCTATTTGACTGACCTTTGGAATAATGAATCTTTTGCGAAGCAGGATAAAAAACTGCTTGAGCCGTTAGCAAACAGGATCAGCGGATATTTCACATGGACGGTAGTTTCTATTGCCTTGATTGCGTTTTTGTTTTGGATGGACAAAGATTTAACCATTGCTGTGCGTGCTTTCACCACAGTTTTGATCGTGGCCTGTCCTTGCGCGTTGTCCATGTCAACTCCATTTACCCTAGGTAATACGCTTAGGATTTTTGGCAGAGGAAAATTTTATCTTAAAAATGCAGCTGTAGTCGAGCGGCTCGCGCTGGTTGATACCTTGGTTTTTGACAAAACAGGCACTCTGACTGATCCTGCGAATGCCAGTATAGTTTATGAAGGAGAGCCGCTTTCTGATGAGAGTAAATCTGTCATCAAAGCCCTGGTCGAACGCTCAACCCACCCGTTGAGTAATCGAATTAATCAATGGATCGGGAAAGTGATTCCGGCTTCGATGGATCAGGTGAAAGAAGAAAAGGGCAGAGGTCTTATTGGTTACTATAAAAATCAACAAATCAAATTGGGTTCTGCTTCGTTTGTCGGGGTCTCGAATCAAGAAGTTAAGGGGAGTTCGGTCTATTTCCAGATAGAAAATGTGATCATTGGTCGATTTCAGATCCAGTCAAGCCTCAGAGATGGTGCTGACCAAGTAGTCAAATATTTAGCTGAGGATTATGATCTACATGTACTGTCAGGAGACCATGCGCATGAGGAACTCTCTTTAAAAAAATCCCTGGTGCCCACCATACAATTTAATTTTAATCAAAGCCCGCTCAACAAATTAGATTATCTCACTCAACTCAATCAAAAGGGTGCAAACACCCTGATGGTAGGTGATGGTCTGAATGATGCCGGTGCGCTCCAAGAAAGTATGGTCGGAGTGGCTGTGTCTGATCGTGTAAGCCATTTTTCTCCGGCAAGTGATGCCATCTTGGATGCGTCTTCTTTTTCAAAAATTCCAAGTTTTTTAGCCTTTGCGAAGGATAGCCGCAAGATCATCAAAGCAAGTTTTGGGTTGAGTTTTCTATATAATATCGTCGGTATCAGTCTGGCTGTCCAAGGATTGATCAGTCCGGTTCTATGTGCGATCCTCATGCCTATGAGCAGTATTACAGTGGTGATATTTACAACTCTAGCTACCAATCTAATGGGGGTGCGAAAGGGCCTCATTCACTTAAAAACACCTTGAAATGGAAGTCATATTCGTCCTCATTGGGATCAGTTTGGTATTGGCAGTCACGTTTTTGATTCTGTTTTTCAAAGCTATGAAAGACGGTCAATTCGATGATGGCTACACTCCTTCGATCCGAATTCTCTTTGACAATCAGCCAAAAAAATCCAATAAAGATCAACCTAAAAAATCCAAGTCTTATGAATGATGCTACTTTGGAAAGGTTCCACTATGACAATAAAATTGTCAAATATTTCGGAGCCGCCACGATTATCTGGGGTATAGTCGGTATGCTGGTGGGCTTAATCGCAGCCACGCAGCTATTCTGGCCAGAAGCTAACATGGGAACCCCCTACACCACCTTTGGTCGGATTAGACCATTGCATACCAATGCAGTGATCTTCGCCTTTGTGGGAAATGCCATTTTCGCAGGTGTCTATTACTCCATGCCGCGATTATTGAAAACTCCTATGTGGAATAAAGCCTTAGGCTGGTTTCATTTCTGGGGATGGCAATTGATTATTTTGGCAGCAGCCATCACTCTCCCCTTGGGACTAACTACTTCCAAGGAGTACGCTGAACTGGAGTGGCCGATTGACATTGCCATCGCACTGGTTTGGGTAGCTTTTGGAGCTAACATGATCGGAACATTGATCAAGCGTCGGGAGCGCCACATGTATGTGGCCATCTGGTTTTATCTGGGATCATTTGTAACGGTTGCGATTCTTCACATCTTCAATTCGCTAGAACTTCCGGTTACCTTCTGGAAAAGTTATTCTGCGTATGCGGGTGTTCAGGATGCTTTGGTCCAATGGTGGTACGGCCACAATGCGGTGGCGTTTTTCTTGACGACTCCTTTTCTAGGCTTGATGTACTATTTCTTGCCCAAAGCGGCCAATAGACCTGTTTATTCTTATAAGCTTTCGATTGTTCACTTCTGGTCTTTGATCTTCATCTATATGTGGGCAGGACCGCACCACTTGCTATACACTGCACTTCCAGAATGGGCTCAGGTTTTGGGTACAGTTTTCTCCGTGATGTTGATCGCTCCATCTTGGGGTGGCATGGTCAATGGTTTGTTGACCTTAAGAGGTGCTTGGGATAAAGTCCGTCAGGAACCTGTATTGAAATTCATGGTAGTTGCCGTGACGGCATACGGTATGGCCACTTTCGAAGGTCCGATGCTTTCTCTGAAAAATGTAAACGCTATCGCACACTATACGGACTGGATCGTAGGTCACGTACACATCGGTGGTTTGGGATGGAATGGATTCCTGACTTTTGGTATGCTCTACTGGATGTGGCCAAGACTTTTCAAAACCACTATTTACTCTAATAAATTAGCCAATACCCACTTCTGGTTGGGTACGTTGGGGATCATCTTCTATGCACTTCCGCTCTACGTATCAGGATTGACTCAATTCTTGATGTTGAAAGAGTTTAACGAGGCAGGTCGATTAGCGTATCCAAATTTCCTTGAGACGGTGATCCAGATTGTGCCCATGTACATGCTGAGAGCAGTAGGAGGCTTACTTTATCTCATAGGGGCAATTATCATGGTTTACAACATGTGGATGACTGCCAAGCAGGGAAGCTTCCAAGAGTCGGAAGAGGATCAAGCTCCTGCCTTGGCGAAAGCCTATAGTCCAAAAGGCGAATTCTGGCATAGAGCATGGGAAAGAAAGCCAGTCTTCTTTACTGTATTAGCTACAATCGCAGTAGCAATCGGAGGGGTGGTCGAAATCATCCCGACTATCCTAGTCAAATCAAATGTGCCTACCATCAGTTCGGTCAAACCCTATACACCACTTGAACTAGAAGGAAGGGACCTTTATATCGCCAATGGCTGTGTGGGATGTCACTCCCAAATGATCCGTCCATTCCGTTCAGAAACTGAGCGCTACGGAGAATACTCCAAGGCAGGTGAATTTGTGTATGACCGCCCATTCCTTTGGGGCTCCAAACGAACAGGTCCTGATTTGCATCGAATTGGCGGCAAATATCCGGATAGCTGGCATTACCATCATATGGTAGATCCTACTTCGATGTCACCAGGATCATTGATGCCTCCATACCCTTGGATGACTACCAATGAATTGGATATTTCTGATTTACCCGCCAAAATCCGGACACTACAAAGTCTAGGAGTGCCTTATCCGGATGGCTTTGATCAGCAAGCAACAGCGGACTATGAAGCTCAAGCTGCCAGAGTGGTGGCAAACCTCAAGGATGCCGGTGTAGAAGTAGCTCCCAATACAGAGATCGTGGCTCTTATTGCCTATTTGCAGCGACTGGGGACAGATATTAAGCAATCTTCAGCTTCCACTAAATAATCCCAAAGATCATGTATAAAGAAATCCTTCGATCAATTGAGAATATCGAAATCTATCCGATTATATCGCTTCTCATCTTCGTGACCTTCTTTGTAGGGATGTTTTTGTGGGTAATCCGAGTACCAAAGGGGTACGTGGATCACATGAAATCCTTGCCTATGGATGAACAAGAATCAAAACCAAGCCAGCCATGAAAAAGATATTTTCATTACTTACCTTATCGGGTATTTCTGCTTTGCCAGCTTTTGCCCAATCCGAAGAATCGAACTGGTATACTACTCTCAGTTCCATGGATTCCAGCCAGTTGACGCTCTTGATTATTTTGGGAGTTGTCCTTCTAGTTATCGTGTTGCTTCTGATTTTGATGGTTTATTTGATGTCATTTATGATGACAGTATTCCAAAAAGAAAACCCTGAACTGGCTAATCAGCCGTCTTGGTGGGATTCTTTCAAGGAGAGATTCGTAACCGGTAAAATGGATGCTGTAGGAGGCAAAGATGAAAAGGCCAAAATGATGGCGGACCACTCCTACGACGGAATTACCGAGTTGGATAATTTTATGCCCCCTTGGCTTCAGTGGGTGTTTATTGGTACAATTGCATTCGCAGTTATTTATTTCGTCAATTACACAGTTCTTGGTGTAGGCCCTACAGGCGAGGAAGAATATCAGGAAGAGCTAAGATTGGAAGCAATAGCGGCAGAAGCCCGCAAAGCCAATATGCTGGCCGGAATTGATGAGAACACAGTGGTTTTTGACGAATCCGGTGCTGCTTTATCCTCTGGCAAATCCATATTTGAATCCAATTGTGCTGCCTGCCATGCCGCTGACGGAGGCGGCGGGGTAGGTCCAAACCTTACAGATGAATATTGGCTCCATGGTGGATCTATTCAGGATGTGTTCAGGGTGGTCAAGTATGGGGTAGTCGAAAAAGGGATGATTCCTTGGCAGGATCAGCTTTCTCCAGAAGAAATGCAACAAGTATCCTCTTACATTCTGACTTTGGTAGGCACAACTCCTGCCAATCCTAAGGAACCGCAGGGAGATCTGTTTTCGGCCAATCCTGCCGGTGAAACTCCTGTGACTGATAGCACCACAGTCCTGGCTTCGATTCAGTAACTTTTCAGGGCTGGAGTTGATCTTCGCTCCAGCCCAAATTTCTAGTGGTTATGGCAAAGAAAAATTACAATCCTAATTTGGATCCCAATGCTTTCAGAGATTCACTGGCAAGCGTCCGTGAGGACGGTAAGCGTATCTGGGTATATCCAAAAAAGGTTAAAGGCTTTTTTTATAAGTATCGGACCTATCTGTCCTGGATTTTATTGGCGATTCTGTTTGTAGGACCATTTATCAAGGTAGATGGCAGACCTTATATGCTTTTCAACATCTTTGAGCGGAAGTTTATCATTTTTGGGGCTGCATTCTGGCCACAGGATACGCACTTGTTGATTTTTCTTCTTCTTATCTTCTTTGTCTTTATCATTCTGTTTACAGTGGTTTTTGGAAGAGTTTGGTGTGGATGGGCATGCCCTCAGACTCTGTTTATGGAGATGGTTTTCCGGAAAATCGAATACCTTATCGAAGGGGATGCCAATCAGCAAAGAGCCCTGAATGAAGGCCCTTGGACCGGTGAGAAAATCTGGAAAAAATCTGTCAAACTAGGAGTATTCGTATTTATTTCTCTGCTGATTGGGCATTTGGTGATGGCCTATTTGATAGGCGTGGATAAAGTAATGGAAATCGTCTCTCAGCCTCCATCCGAAAACATGGCCGGATTTATCGGCTTACTTGCATTTTCGGGGATCTTTATGTTTGTGTTTTCCTGGTTTAGAGAGCAGGCGTGTATTGTGGTCTGTCCATACGGTCGTCTTCAGGGGGTCTTGCTGGACAATAACAGTATTAACGTAATGTATGATTATGTTCGTGGTGAACCTCGGGCTCCGATTCGAAAAAATCAAGTCGAGACCTCACCAAAAGGAGACTGCGTGGATTGCGGACTTTGTGTTCAGGTTTGTCCAACAGGAATAGACATCCGTAATGGTACCCAAATGGAATGTGTAAACTGTACAGCCTGTATCGATGCCTGCGACGAAGTCATGGTAAAGGTTGATCGGCCTACAGGTCTTATCCGCTATGCTTCCGAAAACAGCATCAAAGAAGGATTTCAAAAACTTTTCACCGGAAGAGTAAAAGGATATACCCTGGTATTGATGGTTTTGGTCGCTGCCTTCATCACATTGATTGCTACCCGGTCTGATTTGGAAGGAACCATTACTCGATTTCCGGGCATGACTTATCAAGAGAGACAAGATGGTAAGGTATCCAACCTATATAATATTACGCTGATTAATAAAACCTTTGAGCCTCAAAGTGTGACCATTCAGTCTGCCCTTGATGGGATCGAGGTAGAAATAGTGGGGGATACCAATTGGGTGCTTGGACCACAGACCAAATTTGAAGGAAGGTTTTTTCTGGTTCAGGATCAGGAAGAAGTGAAAGTTCCTCAACAAAAAGTACACTTGGTGCTTTCAGCTGAGGGAGTAGAATTTGACGATATTGAGACAAACTTCATGGCTCCTGTAGGAGGCAAAAATTAAGACTAAAAATGGATTGGGGAAAAGGAATTTTACTTACAATAATAGCATTCGTGGCATTTGTCATGACTCTAGTCGTGATATCGGTGAAGCAAGATGATATTCACTTGGTCACTGAAAATTACTACGAAAAGGAAATCAAGTATCAGGATCAAATCGAACGTGAAAAATCTGCAGCTTCTCTTGATAGAGAAGTGCTGATCTTTGATGCATCAACCAAGACCATGATGGTGGATCTGCCCGTGGGAGCCAAAGGAAGTTTGCAGCTTTTTCGACCTTCAGATGCTCGTCTAGATCAGATTTTGCCTTTGGAAATCAAAGAATCAGGCAAGACTGCTATTCCTTTGGAAAAGCTCAAGTCCGGCTATTGGCGAGTTCAGTTGACCTGGGAAGAAAACGGAACTGAATACTACGAAGAAAGTAAAATTACCATTTGATGATTTGGACGGCGCTGGTTTTGGGATTTTTGGGTTCATTCCACTGTGTGGGAATGTGCGGTCCCATTGCCTTAGCAGTAGGCGGGAGTTCATCTAATAAGTTGCTTTTCAATAAAATTTTATACAACCTAGGCAGGAGTTTTACCTATGCTGGTTTAGGCTTGATCGTGGGAGGGCTCGGGTTTTCCCTGGCCATGGCAGGAATTCAACAGGGGGTATCAGTAGCTATGGGGATTCTCGTAGTTTTTATTTCTTTGGGTTATAAAAAGGCGGATCAGCTACTTACGATTAGGGCACTCTCGGGTGTGGTATCTTGGGTCAAGTCTAGGCTTTTCCAATTTTTAAAGGCTGGAAGTAAAACTGCATTTTTTGCAACAGGTCTGATTAACGGTCTTTTGCCTTGTGGTATGGTCTATATGGCCTTGGTGGTCGCGATGGGTATGCAAAGCCCGGTCTTTGGATCATTATACATGTTTTTCTTTGGCTTGGGCACTATTCCTATGCTGCTGGCATTGATGGTTTCGGGCAGCCTGCTTCCGGTGGTCCGACGACAGCAAATCCAAAAGGCGATCCCTTATTTTGGAATCGTGGTTGGACTTTTGATGGTGTTTAGAGGATTGGGCTTGGGGGTGCCCGGCCTAAGTCCTGAAATGGCTGTGTATGATTATGGTAATCAGCAAGTCGAGATTACAACTTGTCACTGAATAGGAGTTGGATTAAGTGCCAAAAGATTTTGGTGACTAAATTCTAAAACAGAAGAGTTGTAAGCCGCTTATTTTTAATCAAATGGATTTGCTGAAGACTGGTTGTAGCTGAGACTTTCCGATCATTTTGAGGTCAAAAATTGCGCAAATGTTTCTTACCACCCCCATACCATCCTCGGTGATTTCTAAGTTGGAATTTTTGATTCTTACCAATCCCTCTTGCTCCATTTCCGATAGTTGTTGACGGTGTGATTCAGGTATTTTTGTCCAAATAAATTCCGGAATTACTGCTTTTCCCTTGCAGATTAGATCTAAGATTAGCTCTCTTACTTTGAGGTCTTCGTCAGTGAGAGCGTGTCCCTTCACGGTAGGGATTTGATGATGATTGACGGTGTCTTCATAAGCCTCGACCTTTTTTTCATTTTGCGCAAATCCAAGCCATACATCGCTGATACTGCTAGAGCCAAGTCCAAGAAGGATTTTAGAGGCAACAGTGGTATATCCCATAAAATTCCGGTGAAGATTCCCTTGTTTTTTGGCTAGGAAAAGCGGGTCATTCGGCAGGGCAAAATGATCCATCCCTATTTCTTCATAGCCCATTTGGAGGAGTATTTCTTTTCCTAATTCATAAAGGGCCCGCTTCTCACGTTCATTTGGCAGGTGAGCTTCATAAGCTTTTTGGGCTGGGAAAGCCGAAGGTAAATGGGCATAACTATAAAATGCAATCCGGTCAGGGCGTAATTGGGCTACCTGCTCAAAGGTCTTGCGTAAGGTCTCTTCAGTTTGATAAGGTAATCCGTAAATCAAATCAAAATTAATGGAGCTGTATCCGGCAATCCGAGCATTGTCGGTCGCCTTTTTCACTACCTCAAAGGGCTGATATCGGTGAATGGCTTTTTGAACTTCCAGATCAAAATCCTGGATCCCAAAACTCACCCGATCAAAACCCAATTGGGCCAATTCAAGCAAGTGTTCATAGGTGGTATTATTGGGGTGACCTTCAAAACTGAATTCAAAATTTTGGCTTATTTCCGAAGTTTTCAAAATTTTTGAAATCAAAAACTCCAAGGCTTCCGGAGAGAAAAATGTAGGAGTACCTCCTCCCAGGTGAATAGCGTTCAGTTTTGGGTATTCTCCCAAAATCCCCAAGTAGTGTTCCCACTCCAGTAATACAGCCTCAAGGTACGGTTCCTCTACTTTGTGATTTTTGGTGATTCGCTTGTTACAACCGCAGTAGGTGCATAGACTTTCGCAAAAAGGCAGGTGAAAGTATAGACTAATCCCTTCCTCTTTTCCAAAATTTTCATAGGCTTTGACCACCAGGTTTTCCCATTTCGAGGGGTTGATTGAGTTGTCCCAAAACGGAACAGTGGGATAGGAAGTATATCGAGGGACTGGGCGATTATACTTTTGGATAAGTTCGGGTGATAGTGCCATGGGATGGATTTTGGTCGAAATGTCCAAAATGATCCTTGCCTTTTTGGTGACTGTTGCTACCTATAGAACCTGATTTTAATCATGTTTTTAATTTGACTTTGCTTAGTTAATTGTTGATTTCGATCTGATATTTTTTATCTTTTGGTATTGATTAGGGGTTATGCGTCAGGGTTTTAAGAAAGTCGGTTTTCTCTCTTCTTGGATACTTCCCATTCTTCTTATTGGAGGAGTTTCTTTGGGTGGATTATACATTGGATCGATACATTTATTTGTCTTTTTGGTCATTCCCTTAATGGATTATTGGGTGAGTTTGGACAAAGAGAACGTTCCCAAGGAGGCTGTGAGTGAGGTGGCTCGAGATCGATTTTACAGTTGGACAACCTTTGCATGGGTTTTTGTACAAATGGGAGTGCTCCTGTGGGCCTGTAGGCAGATGGCTGTTTCGGATTTTTTTTGGTGGGAATATGTGCTCTTGGTTTCTGGGACCGCATTGGTCACTGGAGGTGTTGGGATTACAGTCGCACATGAACTCGGACATAAATCAGGGAGGTGGGAGCGAATCAGTGCCAAAGTCCTCTTAATGACTGTTTGCTATATGCATTTTTATATTGAGCACAACCGGGGGCATCATGTCCGGGTAGCCACTCCTGAAGATCCTGCCACCAGTCGTTTCGGGGAGGATTTTTATTCGTTTTGGTGGCGATCAGTCACGCAGGGTTTTATCAGTGCATGGCGCTTGGAAGTGGAAAGACTGAGGAAAAAGAATCTTCCGGCTTGGTCTTGGGATAATCAAATGATTCAATTTCAAGTGATTACTCTTGGGTTTTTAGCATTTCTGTTTTTTGGGTTTTCAGGATTGATAGGGGTATGGGCTTGGGCAGTTCCGATTTTTTTTCTGTTACAGAGTGTTCTGGCATTTACTCTTTTGGAGTTGGTCAACTACCTGGAACATTATGGGATGGAGCGGCGGATGTTACCCAACGGACGATATGAAAAAGTCAACCCACTACATTCTTGGAATGCATCGCAACGGATTTCCAATTTTGTTCTTTTCCAACTTCAGCGACATTCTGACCATCATGCTTTTGCAGCCAAACCCTACCAAAGCCTCGATCATCATGAGGAAAGCCCTCAACTCCCTGCGGGATATTCGGCCATGATTTTGGTGGCCTTGGTTCCTCCCCTTTGGTTTAAACTAATGAATTCTCGGTTAGAAAACTGGCGACAAAAGCAGCAATTGGTCTCAATCCAGTAGAAAATTGTTGAGAAAGCTGCTTTTCAACCCGAGCCATGCAAGCATAAAAATCATTGCCCAAAACAGATAAATCCTGTAAAAATCAGCTGTTTCTTTGTAACGGTTTTCAAGAATTTCGGCTTTTTCCAGCGTATCGATCCGCTCAAATATCTGTTCCAAAGAATTCCCATCAGCAGCACGGTAAAACTCTCCTCCTCCGATTCGGGCGATTTCCCGAAGGGTAGTTTCGTCAAGATAGCTTTCTACCATTTGTGGCCGGCCAAAGAAGTCCGTGCCATAGGGTACCATGCCATCCTTTCCCACTGCGATGGTGTAAATCTTGATGTCAAAAGCTGCGGCTAGCTGTGCCGCAAATAGCGGATCAACATTGCCTGCGTTACTTTCGCCGTCTGAGAGCAAAATCATGACTTTCGAGGGAGACCCGGATTCTTTCATACGGTTAGTGCCTGCTGCCAATGCCGAACCTATAGCGGTGCCTTTAGCCTCAATCATCTGAAAATTGATATCGGCGATCAGGTCAGTCAAAAGCTTGTAATCATTGGTAAGTGGGGCTAGGGAATAGGCCTCTCCTGAAAACACCACTATACCGATCCTATCCCCAAGACGGCCATTGATGAAATCAATAGCTGTTTTTTTAGCTGCTTCAAGGCGATTTGGAGTAAAGTCTTGCAAATCCATAGACTCGGAGATATCCATGACCAGCAAGATATCAATCCCTTCAGTGAATTGCTCCACGCGTTCATTGCTGCGCTGTGGTCTGGCAAGGGCAATCACGATGAAAATCAAGGAAAGGAAAAAGAAACCTGTCGGAATCAGCCTTAGGTAGGTCCAAGGATTTCCACGTTCTACTTTTTTGGGAAGTGAAAGTTCCAAAACCGGATTTTTCAAAAATTTCACCCCTTTGCGAAGCAAAATCAAAAGGGGAATAATCCAGAGTAAATGGAAAAGGAGAGGCTTCTCCCACTCAAAACTTTTAAAGGTCTCTGGCAAAAACCATGACCAGGAAAAAAACTCAACGAGTTGCTCTTTCATGTCTGATTTGGTTTTGCATCTCTTGGTACTTGGTTTTTGCAACGGTCAGTAAGTAGCCGACTGACTCTTCAGTCACGGCATCTTTACCCGCATAGATGATCATATCGATAGATCGGAGCGACTGGAAAACCTGCTGATCTCCAAGTGATTCGGCGATTTCACTGGAGGTCCATTCTTGGAAAGGTTGATCGGTGATACTCTCCAGGTAACCTTTCCAGAGGCCTACTACCTCGTCAGCCAATTCAATCTGAGGATTCTGGTAAAGGAGAGCGGATAGCTTTTTCCACTTTCGCTCAAATTGCAACCAGCGGACTTTTTCTCTATTGCTACGATAGAGTGCTTTGATTTTTTTGGCAAATAAAAGTGTAAATACAGCCAGCAAAATCACCACACCGCCCACGATCAACCCGATTAACAACCAGTTGAATGACTTCTCCAAAGGCTGATACACGTTGTTTTGTTGGAAAGCCAACTGCTCTGGAATGGAGTCAAGCGTTAATTTCAATTTGATTTCAGCCTCATTGGAAAAATAAGTGATGCTGTCATATCGACTTAGTTCATAGGCAGGGAGTGAGAGGTAACTACTGGGTTCGAGGCTGAAGTTAGACAGGTAATAAACCGCACTATCGGTTGTGATACCTTCGACAGTCTGACTGATAAAGGATTTTTTTTCCAAAAGGATAAATGGAGAAAAATCAAATGCAGAATCCGGAAAGATCAATTGGGAAGTTTGGGGGTAGTTTGCCTTGAGCACAAACCCTACCCGCTCACCGAGCCGTGCAGAATCCTGCATGAAATAGCCCTTCAACTGAATGTCTTGTGCAGACAATTCCGTAAGAAAGAGTAAAAAGAATAAGATCAGCCGGATTTTACCCACGTTTCATGCGTTTGTTGCGGTACTTGAATAGATCAATCAAAGGGGCCACGATATCTTCTCTGGAATCGATCGCAAGGTAGTTGATCTGGTTTTTTCGGCAGATGTCTTTGAGGTTTTCCCGCTCGGTCGTGAAGGTATTGGATATTTTCTTTGAAAAGCTTCCAAAGGCAGTATTTACCCAAGTGGTCTTACCTTTTTCTTTGTCATAAATCGGGATAATTCCCAAAGCCGGAAGCGCAGATTCCCTTGGGTCGGTGAGCTGGATCGCCACCACATCGTGTCGATCTGCCAGAGCTCGGAAAGATCGCTCATACTCTGAATCGATAAAATCTGAAATCACGATGATGATACTTCTTTTTTTGATCAGATTCAGTGCAAACGAAAACATCTCATTCAGGTCAGTTTTGAGGCTTTTATTCTGATGATCAAATATTCCGCGGATAATCTTGATGCCTTGCTTGCTGCCTTTTGCCGGCAAAATCAGTTTCTCTTGTTGATCCGAATAGCTGATCAGTCCGATCTGACTTCCTTCATAAACCGCCGCAAGGGTCAAAACACCCGCGATGAGTTTTCCCTGATCAATTTTCTTGTTGCCCTGCTGTCCAATATCCTGACTACCACTGATATCCAGGAGGAAGTACACGGATTGATCCTTGTCTTCACGGAAGGTTTTGACAAAAGTGCCATGACCTTTGGCAGACACCTTCCACTCGATCGTCCGGATATCATCTCCGTATTGGTAGGGTCTCAGATCGTCAAATTCCAGTCCGGAGCCCTTGAACAGTGATTGATATTCTCCCTGGAGATGGTTGTTGGCCACCTTCCTGATCATGATTTCGTATTTTCTGAGCTTACTGAATAGCTGATCCATGGGAGATTTTTGTGCGGGCTAAGTTAAGTCCTAAGTCCGAAATTTAAAATTTGACTTCTGGTAACGGTAAGGGCTAAATCCGTTAAAAAAGCCTAATTTTGACCTGTGATGCGATTCGTTATTCCTGCTTTATTGGTGGTGTTTTTGTTCGGGTGTGATGGGCCCGTGACTCCTTCTGGAGTTTTGACCGAAGATAAAATGGTCATGATCCTGAAGGATATTCATGTAACTGAGGGCAAAGTCAGCGCCCTCCCGATCCCCTACGATTCCTCTCAGACCCTATATAAATTATTGGAAAGAGAAGTTTTTTTGAAACACCAAGTATCTGATTCGGTGTTTACCCAAAGTATGCGATTCTACCTCGAGGATGCCGCCAAAATGGATCGAATCTACGCTCGGGTAATTGACTCGCTTATTGTACTGGAATCCAATAATGGCAAAGAGGAAAATTTCTGATGCTCTACCCCCACAATCTCGAACAAAAAATCAATTTCCAAAAAATCAAAGAACTGCTCAAGGCCGAGTGTACCTCATCACTGGGGCAGGACTATGTGGATAAAGTTTCCTTTTCGGCTGATTTCGAACTTGTACAGCGCCTGTTAGACCAAACGGATGAGTTTAGGCAATTGCTGATTTCTGGGGAAAGTTTTCCTGCATCCAACTTTACCAATCTTTTCCCCTATCTGGAAAAGGCCAAACTCGAAGGCGCATTTTTGGAGCAAGAGGAATTCTATGAGGTCAAGCTAGCCCTGCAAACACTCAGGGGCTGTGTGACTTTTTTTCAGAAAAATGCCGAAACCTACCCTACGCTGAGTGCGCTGCTGGGGCTTTTGCTGGATTTGGATCTGAATCTGCTCAAAGCCATCGATCAGATCATCGATGAAAAGGGGAAAATCCGGTCTAATGCCAGCAAAGAACTTCAGTTGATTCGCAATCAGTTGATCTATGAAGAAGGGCGGTTGAGAAAAGTCATGGAGCGGATTTTCAAAGAGGCAAGGGCTAAAGGCCTTACACCGGAGGATTCTGCGATGACCATCCGTGGAGGCCGAATGGTAATCCCGGTGGCGGCTGAAAATAAGCGGAAACTTAGAGGATTTATTCACGATGAATCAGCCACCGGTCAGACAGTATTCATGGAGCCGGAGGAGGCACTCGATATCAATAATGAAATACGGGATCTGGAATACATGGAGAAGCGGGAGATCATCCGCATTCTCACTCGCCTTACCGATCAGCTTCGCCCATCCATTCCAGCCCTTCGCAAAGCGACCAATTTTCTGGGATTGATTGATTTTATCCGTGCCAAAGCTCGTTTTGCCTTGAAAACTGACAGTGCAAAGCCACAAATGGTCAAGGAGCGTCAGCTCAAGTGGACCCGGGCCAGGCATCCGCTGCTGGAGATGGCCCTGAAGAGCCAAGGCAGAAAGATCGTTCCGTTGGATATCAAACTGGGAGGACACGAACGCTTACTCGTCATCTCTGGGCCGAATGCAGGTGGAAAGTCCGTGACTTTGAAAACAGTAGCTTTAATCCAGTATATGCTGCAATGCGGCCTATTGATCCCCGTGCATCCCGACTCGGTGTGTACGCTTTTTGATAATTTTTTCATCGATATCGGAGATGAGCAAAATCTCGAAAACGACCTCTCGACCTACTCTTCACACCTGATGAGTATGAAGCATTTTGTCCAGTTTGCCAATAAAAAGACCATCCTCTTTATCGACGAGTTTGGTACAGGTACCGAGCCTCAATTCGGTGGTGCTATTGCCGAATCTATTTTGCTGGGGCTCAATCGTCTGGGAGCTTTTGGTGTGATCACCACGCACTACGGCAACCTCAAGCAAGTGGCCAATAAAAACCAAGGCCTGGTCAACGGTGCCATGCGCTATGATGTGGATCGCTTGGAGCCGATCTATCAGCTCGAAATCGGAAAGCCGGGATCGTCCTTTGCCCTGGAAATAGCCTCCAAAATCGGTCTTCCGAAAGAATTACTTCAATATGCCAAAGACCATATCGGCGAGGAGCGGGTGCGCTACGATAGATTGCTGACTCAGCTGGAAAATGAGAAAAACCAGTACAGTGGGCTTCTGAAGGAGGTGAAAGAAAAGGACAAGCTCCTGCAGACTCGATTAAAAGAATACAATCAGCTCAAAGAAACTCTCGAGCTGACCAAAAAACGCTATATCCAAGAAGCCAAACAGGAAGCTAAATCCCTGCTCGATCAAACCAACAAAAAGATCGAAGCGGTGATCCGGGAGATCAAAGAAGGCAAGGCAGAAAAAGAAGTTACCAAGCAGGTTAGAAAGGAACTCGAAGAGTTTAAACAAGAAGTCAAACCCGAAAAAGTGGTGATCGTCGAACCGGAAATTGAGGTGATTGGAGGTAAGATAGAGAACGGCGACTGGGTTAGGCTTAAGGACAACGGAGCTATTGCCGAGGTGATTTCGATTAAGAATAAAGATGTCGAAATCAGTATTGGAGATTTGAAATCCAATGTGAAACTTTCCAGACTTGAGAAAATATCCAAGACCGAGGTTAAAAAAGAACTCAAGGCGGTGGAGCGACGGGGAAATTACAATACCAATGAAAAAATGATGGAGTTTTCCTCCAATCTGGATCTGAGAGGAAGGAGGGGCGAAGAGGTATTGTCGCTTTTGCAGAATTTTATTGACGAAGGCCACATGCTAGGAGTCAAGAGCCTACGGATAGTTCATGGAAAAGGAGACGGTATCCTCAGGGATATCACGCGGAATTTTCTCCGCACCATGCCCGAGGTAAGCGGAATGGAAGACGAGCATGCCGATCGAGGAGGGGCAGGAGTCACTTTGGTGACGATGAAATAAAAAATGGGAGTCTCGAGAGAGCTCCCATTTTCATTGGTAGGTGGTTTTTAGAGTTACTTTTTCACCAATACGAAGGTGTAATTTCCGGCAATGGCTAAAGTACCATTGATTCTTGCCCCCGGAGCGGGGATGTTAAAAGTCAGTGTAAGGTTATTTCCTGTCTGGGTGAAGGATATTTCTCTGCCTGCAGCGGGTTTGGTCCCGGTGAGTTGGATTTTGTCAAAATTAGTGCCTGCAAAGGACCAGTTTCCATTCGAATCATACAGGTCGTTATTATTTCTCGAGGTATAAGTTTTGGAAGATCCTGAGTTAAGGATCAATTCAAAGTTTGCATAGAGATCAGTGACTGTCTGGTCATCGCGAACAACTGATCCACCATTTGCGACTCCCCAGGTCTGCGTGCCCGTACCGGTCAAGGCTTCAGTAGCGATCTGTTCAGGGGTTTTTGGAGGAGTGGGAGTCGGTGAATCGCCTCCGCATGAGTTTAGCCCTATCATCACGATTGCCAAAAGGGCTAGTTTCCACAAGTTTGTTTTCATCTGAAAGTAATTAGTTTTTTCAAAGCTCTGAAGGAATCTTGCGTCTCAGAAAATCATCAGATTGAAAGCCTAAGAAATTTGCTCGATTTCATAAAAATCTTTGAATAGGATGGTAAAATTAGATTTCTATAACTAAGATCAAAGAAAAATGCTCACTTAAAATCTTCCATGGCTACTTTTTGGCCGCAAAAAGTATATTCACGGGGTTCGTTAGACCCGATGATCAGAATTCTTTCCTGTTGATATTCTTCGATGAGCTTGGAATACCACTCGACTCCTTTTCGGTCCAAATTGGAAGTTGGCTCATCCAAAAAGATTACAGACACATCAGAAAAAAGGGCAAGACCGAGTTTAAGTCGCTGTTTCATTCCGGAGGAAAGCTGCGAAACAGGTTTTTGGAGATGATTTTCCAAATACAAGATCTCCGAAAGTTGAATCGGTGTGGTTCCATTGATCGACTTCTTAAACTTAAAGTGAAAATCAATTACCTCTACCAGGGTAAATTCTTCCGGTAGTTCTAGGTAAGGCGCAGCGATCGAAAGATGCTGATACCACTGTGCGGAATCGAGTATTTCTGCTGTTTGTTTGTAGGTGATTTCTCCCTCAGAGAGGGGAATTGCGCCTGTGAGACACTTGATCAAAGTAGATTTGCCAGAGCCGTTTCCACCGGTGATAGCCATTGATTCACCAGGTTTCAGATCAAGCGAAAGGTTTTTGAAAATCCATTCGTATTGAAACCGCTTCGAAGCCTTATTCGCCTGTATGCTTAGCATTTCAGTTGATATACCCCTTCATGACTCCTCGCTCCGAGCTACGGATGAAGTTTAAAATCTCGTCTCGCTCCTTAGTGGCGGGCAGGTTGATTTCGATCTCTTCCAGAGCGCGGCTGTTATTTAGGCTGTTGAGGAAAAGGTATCGGTACACTTCCTGAATGTGGGCAATGGTCTCGCTGGAAAAACCTCTTCTTCGGAGTCCCAGCGAATTGACACCCGCGTAGGAAAGGGGTTCTCTTGCTGCTTTGGTAAAGGGAGGGACATCTTTTCGAACCAAAGAACCGCCAGAAATCATGCTGTGCATGCCGATTTTGACAAACTGATGAATCGCACTGCTACCTCCTACAATCGCCCAATCATCGATTGATACGTGTCCGGCGATCTGTACGGAGTTGGCAATGATGACATGTGAACCGATCACGCAGTCATGTGCTACGTGTACATAGGCCATCAATAAGCAATTGCTACCAATCACGGTTGTCTGCTTATCCACGGTTCCCCTTGAGATCGTCACACATTCTCGGATGGTGGTATTGTCCCCGATGATCACGGTGGAATCTTCCCCTTGGAATTTTAAATCCTGAGGAATACCTGCGATAACTGCTCCCGGGAAAATTTTACAGTTTTTCCCAACTCTAGCTCCCGGATAAATAGTCACATTGGAACCGATCCAGGTATTGTCCCCGATGATCACATCCTCATGGATCATGGTGAATGGATCTATGTGTACATTCTCCCCGAGTTGGGCTTGTGGACTGATAGCAGAAAGCGGGCTGATCATGATTCTTTTCGAGTTATACTGGCTGTCATCACCGCTTCACAGACCAAGGTGTTGCCTACATAGGCTTCCCCTCTCATCTTGGCAATTCCTCTGCGAATGGGAGCCAAAAGTTCACATTTAAAAACTAGCGTGTCCCCTGGAAGGACCATTTTTCTAAACTTACAATTCTCAATACCCAAGAAGTAGGTCCAATAATTTTCAGGATCATCAACCGTGCTCAACACCAAAATACCCCCTGTTTGGGCCATGGCTTCCACTTGAAGAACTCCTGGCATCACGGGATTACCGGGAAAATGTCCCATAAAGAATGGTTCGTTCATGGTGACGTTTTTTACTCCGGCTACCACGGTTTCATCCAAATAGATGATTTTGTCGATTAATTGAAAAGGATATCGATGAGGAAGAATGTTGCTGATCTGATTGATGTCCATTACCGGCGGCAGCTTCGGATCGTAGTAGGGGATGTGCGAAGCTCCGGCCTTTTCCATGGCTCGTTTGATTTTTTTGGCAAAAGCCACATTCGCAGCATGGCCAGGACGGGCAGCCAAAATCTGTGCCTTCAAGGGTCTGCCGACCAAAGCCAAATCTCCAACTACATCGAGGAGTTTGTGACGGGCAGGTTCATTGCGGTAACGAAGGTCAACATTGTTTAAAATGCCTTCTTTTTTGACCTCGACGGTCTGCTTATTGAACATCTTGGCCAAGTTGGCCAGCTCTTCTTTTTCAACCACCCGATCTACCACGACAATGGCATTATTGAGGTCTCCGCCTTTGATCAGGTTTGAGTTGTAGAGCATCTCCAGTTCGTGGAGAAAACAAAAAGTACGACAAGAAGCAATTTCTGCTTTGAACTGGCTGATGTCTGTAATGGAGGCGTGCTGACTTCCCAAAACCGGAGAATTGTAGTCTACCATGACCGTCACCCGGTAATTATCCGTAGGCAGAGCGACCATTTCTACTTCGCGGGAAGCATCTTTGTATTGGATGCTCTCTTGGACTTCAAAAAATCTTCTCAATGCATTTTGTTCCTCCAAACCGGCATCCTCCAAAACTTCGATGAATTGGATCGATGAACCATCCATGATCGGCGGTTCAGGGCCGTCAAGTTGGATTAAGACGTTATCTATCTCCAATCCTACCAAAGCAGCCAATACGTGCTCGACGGTATAAACCCTTGCCCCATTCTGCTCCAATGTAGTCCCGCGTGAGACATCTACTACTAAGTCACAATCAGCATCTACGGTAGGCCTCCCCTCCAAATCAACTCGCTGAAATTTAATGCCATGATTGGGTGGTGCAGGTACAAAGGTCATGTTGGATACCACACCTGTATGGAGTCCAACTCCTGAAAGTTCTACCTGTCTTTTGATTGTATGTTGCTTTACTTTCATCTCTGATTTGCTCCTTTCGGAATAATGGGTTGCAAAATTAGCCCTTTTTTTCCAGTTCTCTGACGCGGTTTTCCAGCTTGTCCAGATTTCTGAAGAGTGAATAGGATTTCAAAAATTCTTTGAGATCCATGGCCATATAGCCAAACAGTGTTTCTCCAGATTTTTTGATGGATTTACTGATTCCGGTATTAGCGCCTATGGTGGTGTTATCGGCAATTTTGATGTGCCCGACTATACCCGCTTTTCCGGCGATGACGCAATTTTTCCCGATTTCAGTGGATCCTGAAATTCCAGCTTGGGCGGCTATTACTGTATTTTCCCCGATGATCACATTGTGGGCAATCTGTACTTGATTATCGATTTTTGCTCCCTTCTTAATAATGGTCGATCCCATCGTGGCGCAGTCGATCGTGGTATTGGCACCTACGCTGACATGGTCTTCCAAAATTACATTTCCGATCTGCGGAATGGTTTTGTATGTACCATCCTCTTGCGGAGCAAAACCAAAACCATCAGATCCGATCACGGCTCCGGGGTGGATTTCGCAGTGGTTGCCGATTTGGGAGTCTGAGCAGATTTTTGCTCCGGCATGGATGATCGTGTGATCGCCGATGCGGACTCGGTCTCCGATATAGGCATGTGAGTGAATTTTGACTCCCATACCGATTTTGCAATTTCTCCCCACATAGGAAAAAGCCCCTCGATAACCTTGATCACCCATAGTGCTGCTTCCGTCCATGTAGGCCGGTGACTCTACTCCGACCAAAGCCGCTTTGCTAAATTGGGCGTAAGCTTCTAGAAGTGTAGTGAATGCCAGATAGGCATCTTTCACTCGGATTAAGGTGGTATTTACTGGTTTTGAGGGAGTCAATCCTTCGGAAACAATTACCGCACTGGCTTCAGTCGTATAGAGAAAAGGTTCATATTTCTCATTGGAAAGAAAGCTGATCCCCCCGGATTTACCTTCCTGGATTTTATCCAGTCGGTTGACTTTAGTCTGCTCATCTCCCTCTACTTTTCCGCCCAAAAGTAAAGCAATCTGGCCTAGGGTAAATTCCATGTTAAATTTTTATGAAGGATTATACGGCAAAATTAAGTTTTTGGCTTTACATATATAATGTTTCTCCACAATCTTACTCATCACTTTGATGTTTGGTAAATCTGCCGCCTGGGCTACATCAATGACCTTTCCTTTTTTGGTGAGAATATTGATTTTATCCTTAGCGAGATATCCATAGTTGCTGACTTTTCCTGAGGAAAAGAAAAAATCGATGTCTTCTTCCGGCAGATTTAACTTCTTTTTGGTTTTTTCCCGCTGCTCAAGGATTTCCTTTTCTCCAAATGTTTCGCTGGAAAGATTGATTTTGAAAAGATTACGTGTCAAAAACATCCTGGAAATATTGGCCAAAACATAATCCGGATGGTTTTTCCAAAGCTTGATTGCTCCCCAAATGTCAAAGTCATCCAAGCTGTGGAATTTTTCGAGGATTTCTCGATTTGCTTTGAAGTCAGTAAGCGTGAAGTCCTGATTCATAAAAAATCCCAATTCTTCTGAAACCGTAAATTCCATCCCTGATTGAGCCAGATGCTTGGATCGCTGGATGAGGTTGATGAGCATTTTCTCTGCAGAGACGGTTGTTTTGTGAAGGTAGACCTGCCAATACATCAATCGCCGGGCACTCAGAAAATTTTCTATCGAGTAAATTCCTTTTTCCTCGATGACGAGCTGCTCGTCCTTGACTGCCATCATTTTGATGATACGGTCTGCACCTATGGTACCCTCCGATACTCCGGTAAAAAAACAGTCCCGCTGCAGGTAGTCCAGTCGGTCAATATCCAATTGACTGGATACGAGCTGATTGAGGAATTTGCGATCGTATTGATTCTTAAATATTCGTAAAGCAAGGTCCAGTTGGCCACCTAATTGCTCATTGAGCAGTTCAATAGTCAAAAGCGAAAGCTCCTCGTGGGGTACACCACGAAGTAGGCTGTACTCCAAGGCATGAGAAAAAGGCCCATGACCAATATCATGCAGGAGAATGGCGATAAGAGCTGCTTCATATTCTTGGTCACTGATTTCTGTGCCTTTGATCCGGAGATTATCAAGCGTGATGCTCATCAGGTGCATGGCCCCTATGGCATGGTGAAATCGGGTATGCAATGCTCCCGGATAGACAAAATCGGTCAAACCTAACTGTTTGATCCGGCGTAGTCTCTGAAAGTAGGGGTGGTCGATGATCGTGAAGATGAGTTCACTAGGAATCGTGATAAACCCGTAAACGGGGTCGTTGAGGATTTTCTGGCTTTTCACTCAGCGCGCATTTGATTGACTCAAAAGTAATTATAATTTTAGAAGAAAGGGAAACCGCTATGTCTCAAAAATTCCATATTCTCTGGGCCGACGATGAAATCGACCTGCTTAAACCTCACATTCTATTTCTCCAACAAAAAGGCTGTGAGATCACTACCGTCAACTCCGGAGTCGATGCCATCGAGGAAGTGGAGGTTAAAAATTTTGATGTGATTTTTCTTGACGAAATGATGCCAGGCATGACCGGACTCGAGACTCTGCAGCAGATCAAGCAGATTAAACCTCAGATTCCCGTGGTGATGATCACTAAATCGGAGGAAGAACACATCATGGATGATGCGATCGGAGGTAAAATCGCCGATTACCTCATCAAACCGCTTAATCCCAGTCAGATATGGCTTTCGGTGAAGAAAATTCTCCAGAATAAGCAGCTTATCGAAAACAAAACCACCCAAAGTTATCAGCAGGAATTCATGCAGATCAGCATGGCGCTCGGAGATGCTCAAGAACCTAAGGATTGGGAGGACTTGTACCGCAAGCTTACCTTCTGGGAACTTCAGATCGATGATACAGAAAGTAAAAATATGCTGGAAGTCCTGGAAACTCAAAAATCTGAAGCCAACTCCTCATTTGCCCGATGGGTCAAGGACAATTATCTGGACTGGATGTCTGACAATAATCCAGATCGGCCTTTGCTGTCCAATCAGGTGATGAAGGAGAAGGTTTTTCCGATTTTGAAAAAAAGTACTCCCTTGTTTTTCATCGTCATCGATAATCTCCGACTGGATCAATGGGAAGAGATCGAGCCTCTTCTGACGCCGTATTTCAATATTGATGAAAAAAGCACCTACTTCAGCATTTTGCCCACCACGACCGCTTTTGCACGCAATGCTCTTTTCTCCGGGATGATGCCACTCGATATGGCGAGATTTTATCCAAACCTATGGGAGGATGAGGATACTGATGAAGGAAAGAACAACTTTGAGGAAGAATGGCTGAAAATCAACCTCGATAAAAACCGGATATCTGCCAAGTTTTCTTACCACAAGATTCTGCAGAGCCATCAAGGCAAAGCCATGGTGGATCAGTTTCATAATCTGCTTCAAAATGATCTTAATGTACTTGTTTACAACTTTGTAGACATGGTCTCTCATGCCCGTACCGATATGAAGATGATCCGTGAACTGGCTCCTGATGAATCGGCCTACCGTTCACTTACCAAAAGCTGGTTTGAGCACTCCTCACTTTTTGACCTGATGAAAAAGATCCATAACTCAGGAGCTCAAGTAGTGATCACGACTGACCATGGTACCAAGCGTGTGAACAAACCCTATCGGATCATCGGAGACAAAAACGTAACCACTAATCTCCGGTACAAGCAAGGGAAAAATCTGAACTATGAACCGGGGAAGGTTTTTGAAATCAGAAAACCGGAGGATGCTAAGCTTCCTCGGCTAAATGTGAGCACGACTTATGTTTTTGCGGTAGAAGATTATTTCTTTGCCTATCCAAACAATTATAATTACTACGTGAATTACTATAAAGACACCTTTCAGCATGGCGGGATTTCGCTGGAGGAAATGATCGTCCCGATAGTTCACCTAAGTCCAAAAAAGTAGCCCATAGTGAAGACATTTGAATATTCACTTGATCAATTGGATCAAGCTGTTGAATTTTTGATCAAAGAAGGAGGCTCCCAGTTGATTTGGGTGTTCCAGGGTCAAATGGGAGCAGGCAAGACCACGTTAATTAGAGCTTTGGCTCAGTCCTTCGAGGTGCTGGATCCGGTGAGTAGTCCGACTTTTGGGATTGTCAATGAATACCATACCAAAAAAGGACAGGAGATTTATCATTTTGACTTTTATCGGATCGAGGATCCCATTGAAGCCTTGGATATCGGAATAGAAGACTATTTTTATGGAGGAAATAGATGTTGGATAGAGTGGGCGGAGAAAATTGCTGAATATGTGCCGGAGGAATTTCTGCTGATAAAAATTGAGCCTATTTCCCCTCAAAAGCGAAGAATTACCCTACTTCATTCCCAAGATGACCTCTGAATTAAGTGAATTGACAGCAGTGGGACTCATTCCCAAAGAAGCTCCTGCTCAGGTAAAAAAAGGTGGAAGACCCATTCAAGTTGGATTGCCAAAGGAAATTTCTAATCAGGAAAAGCGAATCGTTTTGACTCCGGAGTCAGTCGGTCTACTCACCAATAATGGAATCCAAGTGACCGTTGAGGCAGGTGCCGGACTTCATGCCAAGTTCAAGGATCAGGATTTTGCTGATGCGGGAGCAAAGATTGCCTATTCCAGAAAGGAAGTGCTTTCCTCTGATGTGGTTTTAAAAATCGATGCGCCCACACTGGAAGAAATTGGGGAAATGTCAATGGGGGCATGTTTGATATCCGCACTTCAAATCGAAAAGCAGGATGCTGAGTTTATCAAAGCGCTAAATGAAAAGAAAATAACGGCAGTGGCATTTGAATACTTAGAGGATAAAGTAGGAGGAATGCCGGTGGTAAGAGCAATGTCTGAGATAGCCGGTAGCACAGTAATGTTGATAGCGGCAGAGTACCTGTCCAGTGTGCATGACGGTAAGGGACTGATTCTTGGTGGAGTGACTGGCGTCCCACCTACACAGGTAGTAATCATCGGGGCAGGAACTGTGGCTGAGTATGCTGCGAGGACGGCTTTGGGGTTAGGTGCCAATATCAAAGTCTTCGACAATCATATCTATAAGTTGAGGCGGATTAAGCAACTGCTAGGTCAGCAGATTTATACATCGACCTTGGATAATTTAAGTTTAGCCCAAGCCTTAGCTGAGGCCGATGTGGTGATTGGAGCATTAAGAGCTGAAAAAGGACGGAATAAAATTGTAGTCTCCGAGGAGATGGTTGCCAATATGATACATGGAAGCATCATTATTGATGTAGCTATTGACCAAGGGGGGTGCGTAGAAACTTCCCGGATGACCACTCATGATGAGCCTGTGTATAAAGTGCACGACATTATCCATTATTGCGTGCCCAACATCGCCTCACGGGTGGCGCGTACAGCATCCTATTCTCTGAGCAATATTTTTACCCCGATTGTCCTCCAAATGTCAGATTTAGGGGGGGCTGAGGAGATGATTTTTAACTATAAGTGGTTTTTGCGAGGAGTGTACACGTACAGAGGAAGTCTGACCAATGCCTACCTTGGTAAGAAATTTGGGCTTACACACAAGGAATTGCAGCTACTATTAGCCGCCAGATACTGATCAGGAAAGGAGGTTTTGGCGTAGCAAAAATTCAAGTTGCTCATTAGCCTTGAGCAGCGCGTCAGTCAGGCGTTCGTTTTCTCTTCTCAAAGAATAGATCTCAAAAGCATTTTTGATCACAGTCCTGAGATAATCTTCTTCCCAAGGTTTAGTCAGGTAGTGATACACCTGACCTTTGTTGATCGCATCGATCACCGCTTGGATATCTGTATAACCCGTCAATAGAAGACGGATGGGTTTGGGGTAGAGCGGGATTACGCTTTCGAGAAACTCCACCCCAGTCATCTCAGGCATTCGTTGATCAGTGATGATAATTTCGATATCCTCATTTTTTAGAATATCCAAACCTTCCTTAGCTGATATGGCTAAAAATATCTTGTAATCTCTACGAAATGTGGCCTTAAATGCCTGAAGATTGTTTTCTTCATCATCGACGTAGAGAATTCTTATCTTTTCAGAGGGATTTGTGTCCATCAAGTTTGAGAAATAGAAAACTGACACAAATAATCCTATTTCTGCCAGAAAAACAAACAGAGGTGAAAAAGGATTTTAGTATTAAAATGTTTTTTTTCAAAAATCAATCGAGTGATTACCTAAAAAATAATTTATATGCCTATTTTTAGTTCTTTAATATTAATCACCTTATTTCTCCATTACCCAAAGAAATGGAAATGCCATTTGATAAAGCAGTAGTTCCTATCATTCTAAATCCACAGATTTCAGAAGATTGGGAGCAAATCACACAATTAAAAGCTGACAAACGTAATTTTATTTCAGATGAAATTTTATCCCAGGTTTCAGATTTAATTAAATCAGATTTCCCTGATAAAACCATTCCTAAAGAAGAATTGAAACAAAAGGCGCTAGATTTTTTTGGGAATGAAGAGCGTGATCGGTATGGGAACTGGATTTATTATCCGTGGAAACATACGCTAGTGCACCTGCTGCCAGAAAAAGAATTCATCAAAGTCAGAACTCTGAGAAATAATTACAAAATCACTCCTTTGGAACAGCTGGAGCTCTCGCAGAAAAAGATTGGAATTGTAGGGCTTTCTGTAGGTCAAAGTGTGGCATTAGCAATGGCACTTGAGCGTAGTTGTGGAGAAATGAGATTGGCCGACTTTGATTCTTTAGAATTAAGTAACCTAAATCGGATCAAAGCAGGAGTGACTAGTCTGGGATTGGAAAAACTGGTAATTGCGGCCAGGGAAATTTCAGAAATTGACCCTTATATCAAGCTTACACTGTTTGATGAAGGAGTTCAAAAAGAAAATATAGATGATTTTCTTACCTGCAATGGGCAATTGGATTTACTGATAGACGAGTGTGATAGTTTTGATATCAAGATCCTGCTAAGAGAAAAAGCAAAATCCTATGGCATCCCAGTGATGATGGATACTTCTGATCGAGGAATGCTGGATGTAGAGCGGTTTGATTTGGACCGAAGTAGAAAAATTTTTCATGGTTTTCTTGGAGATGTTGATCCAACCACCTTACTCAACCTTACCAATACCCAAAAAGTAGCTTTCGGACTGAAAATCACAGGCTTGGAGACTTTGTCTCCGCGTATGAAAGCCTCTCTTCTCGAAGTTGGTCAATCCATCACCTCTTGGCCTCAACTGGCCTCTGCAGTTTTTTTAGGAGGGGCTTCCGTTGCCCATGTAGGCAGGAAATTACTCCTTGGGGAGCCAGTCAAATCAGGACGTTACTATGTAGATCTGGATGAATTGATCCCCGTTGATTCTCCTGAATTTGAAGTCAGTTTACCTCGTGTTCAAAATTCCGATTGGTCGTCCATACTTCCTCAAAATGTGATGCCTTCGGGATATTTACCAGATTTGAATGAACTAAAAGAACTGATATCCTATGCCAATTTTGCCCCATCGGGAGGGAATATCCAGCCATGGATATGGGTGTTTGATAAAAAAGGAGTGCTTCATTTGATCCATGATCGTGCTCGAAGCTTTTCCCTTCTTGATTATAAAGGAACAGGATCTTTGATCGCCTTTGGTGCAGCCTTGGAAAATCTCCGGTTAATCTGCGCAAAAAAAGGTATTGAAATTGAGGAGATTTCTCACATTCGTGGTTTTGCGGAAGACCTGATAGCGAGTGTTCGTTTTCTTTCCAAATCCCCTCATCCACTTACTGACCAAGAAGATTTTGAATTGGTGGAAGGAATCAAACTGCGTTGCACCAACAGAAAAAATACGGAAAGGGTCAAGTTAAGTAATAAAGAATTGGCCCAGGTTTATGATTTTTTAAGAGGCAATAAACTGGAATTAGAATATATAGATCAATCCAGTGAATTAGAAATGCTGGCCAAAGTCATCGGAGGAATGGATCGAATGAGATTATTTCATGATCAAGGATTGAATGATTTTATTCACGAGTTAAGATGGAATGACCAAGAAGCATCAGAAACGAAGGATGGAATTGACATAGCGACTTTGGAACTCAGCGGAACGGAACGAGCAGCTATGGGTTTATTGAAAGATCCGAGGACGGTGCGTTTTTTTCGTAAGTTTTTCATGGGATATGGCTTAACAAAAATCTCCAAAAACACCATCACTAGCGCATCCGCAATGTTTTTACTCAATGGGTCAACTTACACACCAATTACGTTTCTTGAAGGAGGAAAAGTACTTCAGAAAATATGGATTTGGGCAAATATGAATGGATTGAGTTTTCAGCCTGTGACTGCCTCACTGTTTATTTTTCACCAAGTATTGAAAGAGGAAAATCATGGTTTTTCTGCCAAAGAGGTAAAAGAAATTAAAGAATTAAAAGATTCCTTCAATTTAATTTTCAACAAAGAGAAGAAAATGGAAGAATTATTTATGTTTAGATTAAATTTCGCAGGAGAACCGTCTATGCGGTCGTATAGGAGAGAGGTGGAAGATACCCTTAAAATCCTTAATTAATGTTCACATTCAATGCGTTTAGGGCTGTTGATGAGCCTGATATTTGTGACATGTTCATCGAGGGGCATGCCAATGTCCTTCGAGAATATGGAGTTACTAAAGTTACTTCTTCCAATAATGAATGGAAATTCAATCCCTATGTTTTTGTGGTGACTGTTCATGAAGAAAGTACAGGAAAAGTAGTCAGTGGACTCCGTATTCATATTTCTCACCCCCAATATCCCCTGCCATTAGAAGGGGCAATCTCGCAAGTAGACAGCAATATCGTGGAGTTGGTCAAAAGTTACCGAGAAGCTGGGGGTACTGGAGAGATCGGTGGTCTATGGAATAGTAGGGCGATATCAGGTTTTGGGATAGGTGCACTTTTTTTATCTAGAACATCCTTGGTGATAGCCGAGCAGCTCAATGTACCTTCCCTTTTTGCCCTATGTGCCGAGTACACCTTGAAGCCAACACTGCAGAAAGGATTTGAAATAGAAGAAAAAATCGGAAATAATGGCACTTTTTTTTACCCCAAATTGGATTTGGTAGCTACACTCGCAGTCTTGAAGGATGTAAAAAATCTCCCTTTGGCGCTAAAAGAAGAAAGAGATTACATTATTGATCTTAGGAAAAACTTGGTTTCCGAACGAGTGGAGGAAACTCCGAAAGGGAAAATTGAAATCACCTACAATCTCAAAATCAAAAATACAGACTGGAGAAAATGAATCTTGTTTTTATTTATTCTGCCCTAGCTTTTTTGTTTGCTGACCTGACCGAGATCATAACAGCACAGGAACACCCAATAACAAATTATCAATACTTGCTTCTGGAAGAAGATCGATTTGATTTTGAAGATGTTATCAATTCTCCTGATTTTATTACATTATCTAATGAAAATTTAAATTTCGGAATTAATAATGATATAGTTTGGTTGAAGTATGTCGTTCATAACAAGACAATTAATCCGGAAAAATACTTCTTAATTAACAATCCATCCTTGGATAGCCTAGAACTTTATGTAGTCCAAGACAAAAAGATAATTCAGGAGTTTAAAGGTGGGCGATTACAAGATTTTTCTTTAAAACCAATACCGTCCAAGCATATCATTTTTAAGATTAATCTTCCTGTAAATCAGGAGGTAGAGTTGTTTTTGAAAGTAAAAAGTGTCAATAAGACTATTATTACCGCATCAGTTAATAGTATCGATGTTATTGAACAGTTGATAAATAGAGAGAATATAATTTTTGGTGTTTTTACCGGAGTTATTGTCGGGTTATTCTTTTATAATCTTTTTTTGTTTTTCTCGGTAAGGGATAAAATTTACCTCATCTATGTAATTCATACTGTATTTGTTTGGTTTGCTCAGTCTTCAATTCTAGGCTACACCAATGATCTGATTTGGCCGGATTCAGTCTGGTTAAAGTTGCGAGCAGGAGTTATTTTTTCTTCGTTGGTGAGTGTGGTTGGTATTTGGTTTTTAAGAGTCTTTCTTTCTACGAGATTGTTTATCCCCAAGCTGGATAAGGGTTTTTACTTCATCTATGGGGTTTATGCGTTTATCCTTTTTAATGCTTTTTTTCTTTCCATCACTTTGAGTTACCAGGTCCTTTTGGTCACTCAATCCATTGTGGTGTTATATGTGCTCATGGTTGCATTTTCTGTATTAAAGTTGGGCTTTAGCCCCGCCCGATACTACCTCCTTGCGTGGTCGGTTTTTATGGTTGGGATTTTTCTTTTTGTACTGAGCGAAATGGGAATCATTCCGACCAATAATCTGACTGCTTATATTATGCCTTTTGGTTCGGCATTGGAAGTAGTCTTGTTGTCTTTTGCTCTTGCTGATAAAATCAATATTCTCAAAAAGGAAAAAGAAGAAGAGCAGGCTCAAAAACTGCAAGTGCTAAAAGAAAATGAAAACCTCATTAGGGAGCAAAATTCAATGCTCGAAGAAAAAGTCCGGCTTAGAACTGACGAACTGGAGCAAGCGCTCAAAAACCTTCAAAACACCCAAAGTCAGCTAGTTAATCAAGAAAAAATGGCCTCACTAGGTCAGTTGACGGCCGGTATTGCCCACGAAATCAATAACCCGATTAACTTCGTTAGTTCTAACATCACACCGCTCAAGCGGGATATCAGAGACATTATGGAGGTGATCGAATTTTATAGAGATTCTGGCAAAAGGGAATTTACGGAAGCTACTCTAAAACAAGCCAAATCCCTGGAAGAAGATCTTGAACTCGACTACGTATTGGATGAAGTAGATCAACTCCTCAAAGGAATGGAAGAGGGGGCCAAGCGTACCGTCGAAATCGTCAAAGGATTGAGACTTTTCTCAAGAGTGGATGAGCAAGATGTCAAAAAAGTAGATATCCATGACGGAATCAATAGCACGCTGATCCTTTTGAACAGTTCTATTCCGGGCAAAATCCGCATCCTTCGCGAATTCGGAGAGTTGCCCATGGTCGAATGCTACGCAGGAAAGATCAATCAGGTCTTTATGAACATAATAAATAACGCCGTTCATGCACTTGCAGATCATATTGATCAGATTACTGACCCCAAAATCACCATTCGAACCCATTCCCATATGGATCACGTGGTCATAGAGATCGAGGACAATGGACCGGGAATGCCAGAACATATCAAGCAGCGGATTTTTGAACCTTTCTTCACGACCAAAGCAGTAGGTAGAGGTACAGGTTTGGGCCTTTCCATAGTTTATTCTATTATTGAAAATCACAAAGGAACCCTGGAAGTAAAGACCGAGGTGGGACAGGGTACTACCTTCATTATTTCTTTGCCTCTGTACCAAAACGCGCCGAAATATGACCAATCATAAGATTACTGTTTTATACATTGATGATGAGGATAATAACCTCAAATCTTTTCGTGCTACTCTTCGCAAGGATTTTAAAATTTTCACTGCCATTGATGCAGAGGAGGGACTCAAAATAGCTCAAGAGGAAGAAATTCATGTGGTCATAGCTGATCAGCGGATGCCTGGAATGACCGGGACAGAATTTTTTGAAAAAATGGTCGAAATCAATCCCGATCCGATCAGAATATTATTGACAGGATACTCTGATATTGCCAGTGTGATCGATGCGATCAATAAAGGAGAAGTCTATCGTTTTATTGACAAGCCTTGGAATATCGAACAGATCAAAAACTCGATCAAAAATGCCGCTGATATTTTTTTCATGCGCAGAGAATTGAAGGAAAAAAATCAAAAGCTGCAAAAGCTTCATTCCGAAATGAACCAGTTTGTTTACAGTTTATCCCATGAGTTGAGAGGCCCATTGATGAGTATTTCGGGGGTATCCAAGCTGGCGAAAATGGAAGTCGTGGACCCCAATGTGCTTGAGTATTTTGATATGATCGACACAGCTACGGGCAAACTTGATGACTTTATCTACAAAATGCTTGACTTCTACCGATCCACCAAGATCGAACATAAGGTTTCGGAAATCAGATTCCGTGACATTGTGGACCAGCAGATGCAAGCTTATAGGGAGAAGTTTGACCTTAGCGGGTTTCATATAGAGGTCGAGGTTAGACAAGAAGAGGAATTCTATTCTGATGATGCAAAAATCCGGGTTATACTCAATAACCTCTTCAGCAATGCTGTTCAGTTTCAAAAGAACCAATCAAATGAAAAACGTATCGCGCTGACGATCAATGTGTCAGATAATCAGGCCATTATTGTAGTGGAAGATAATGGGATTGGTATTGAGGAGCGTCATAAGCGAGAGGTATTTAATCTTTTCTCCAGAGCTACTCAGAAAAATGTCGGCACAGGGCTTGGATTATACATGGTCAAGGAAGCTGTGGAGCAAATGGGAGGTAACATTTTCCTTGAGTCTCAGCCGAATGAGGGAACCACAGTCACAGTCACCATGCCTAGCATGAATTTTATTGATTGATCTAGTCAGTACAAGTGGACTTGGGGTTGTATCTTTGTCTCAAACAATTTTACTTTTTCCAAAAAACAAAAAGAAACTATGATCAACCCTTGGCACGATGTCAATATCGGAAAAGAGGCTCCTGAATTTGTAACAGGTGTAATCGAAATCCCAAAAGGAAGTAAGGGCAAGTACGAATTGGACAAAAAAACCGGCATGCTGCTCTTGGACAGAGTACTCTTTTCGGCAGTCCACTACCCGGCCAACTACGGCTTTATTCCTCAGACTTTCTGCGAGGATCATGACCCGCTTGATATCCTGATCATTTCCCAGATTGATATTCCTTCCATGACTTTAGTGAAGGCTAAAGTCATCGGGGTAATGCGAATGATCGATGGAGGAGAAGCTGATGATAAAATCATCGCTGTGGCTGCAGGCGACCAATCGGTCAATTACATCAACGATATCGATGAGCTTCCTCCTCACCTGATGAAAGAAGTGCATCGATTCTTCGAAGACTACAAAAAGCTGGAAAATAAGGAGGTAATTGTAGAGGACTTCCTCGGCAAAGAAGAAGCTTGGAAAATCATCAACGAGAGTGTCGAGCTCTATGATCGGAACTTCCGTACCGCGAGATAAATCAAAAAAGCCTGAACAATCAGGCTTTTTTCGTTTTGATCTGCTGCTTTTGGGCTTTCTTTTTTAGGTAATTGACAAACTCTGTATAAGCCTCATGCTCATGATTGGAGATCGAAATGGACTGCTTGTCCTGAAAGGCAATGGTCACTTGCCGAAACTCCCGTTTATTTGCTGTAACGACTTCCTCCTCCCAAGCTAAAATGTCTGTAATCGGATAGGCTTTGGTACTGCCTCGAAGCGGAAGTTTGATCACAATGTGTTCTTTTCCTGCGGAAATAAATCGCCATCCGGCCATCATTTTGACCAAGAGCATCAATAAAACCAAAGTGATTAGGGTTGACGCGATCAAATAAAACCATAGCCCAAAACTTCCTTTGTATGCAAAATCCCTAAGAATCAGGACCAAGCCTGTCAAAAGTACCAAGACAACGATACTCAGGGAAATGTAGGTGGAAATCTTAGGTTTTATGATGACCATGGTTTTGGGTAAGTTCGGTGAGTTTTTCTCGGGCAAAAGTCTCCAAATCTTGGAAGAAAGCGAAGAAAATCACTTCAAATTCTCCTTCTTTTTCGAGGAGTAGTTCCGTGCTTTCATTCATTTTAGAGTCAAAAGTGGCCCTTCGGGTCATTCCATTTAGTGTACGTTGGATTCCCTCGAGCTCACGATAGTTGACCAGCCAGTTTTGGCTTTTCATCCAATAAAACATCTCGCCAAATCGGTCCGGAAGCACTGAATGGTATTTATCAATGGTTTCGTAAGTGTTGGCTGCGAATTTTTCCAAGGGGAGTTCACAGTATTTATCCCAATTTTTAGCCAAAAAATGATCAAAAAAAATGTCGGTGATCACGCTGGAATAATGCCTGAATCTGGGTCGAAGGTAAGATTGAGCGGCTTTCACCAACGGATGTTTATCAGTAAATGTGTCAATTTCTCTATGAAGCAAAATTCCGGTATGAATACCCTTGGAAAATCGCTGAAGTTCTTTTCCCTTGATAAAATCCGCTACGAGGTTTCCCACGAGGATTTCCTCCTGACCAAATGACAAATAGGCGTGTGCGAGAAAATTCATTGGAATGCTTAAAAGGAAAACCCTTCTTCTTTTGTTTAGTTTGCACCCTAAAGTACCGATTGATGTCGAATTACCTCGAAGAATTAAAGCAGTGTCTGAAACTTCTCAAATTGGAATGGCAGGAAGACCTCGCTCAATACAAGAAAAAGTTTCTCAATACCTCCGTAGCTGACAAGAAAAAAGAAGGGATTACCTGGCATCCCATCCTGCTCAAAAAGACCAAAATCGGCATGGGAGAGCGACTAATCATCGAGGTAGAACGAACCGATAGCAGCTATCCATCTGCATTTGGGTCTGGTAAATCGGTCACATTTTATTCTACCCAAGAAGGTTACCATGGCTCAGAGTTTCGGGTGAACGGGGTTGTCAATCAGGCTAAAAAGGATACCTTGATCGTCACCTTGCAAGCCGATGAAGTTCCTGATTGGATGGATTCGGGGCGATTGGGAGTGGATTTGTTGTTTGATGAAGCGAGCTATCGGGAGATGGAATCTGCTTTGAAAAAAGTCATTTCTCCGGATAACTCCCGACTCACCGAACTCCGGGATATCGCTTATGGAGAGAAAAATCCAACATTCAAGGAAGTGCCCAGCCTTGCACTTGAAGGATTGAATTTCTCTCAAAATCTCGCCTGCCAAAAAATCGAATCAGCCCAAGACTTCGCGATCGTACATGGCCCTCCTGGAACCGGAAAGACCACCACGTTGATCGCAGCGATTCAGCGTGCCGTAGAGCAAAATTTGCGGATTTTGGTCACTGCACCCAGCAATGCTGCAGTCGATTTGTTGGTGGAGAAATTGGTCGATCGGGGTATTTCTACCCTTCGACTTGGGCATCCTGCCCGAGTGGAGGAAAAGATTCTCAATCAGACCCTCGATGCCAAAATCGCCTTTCACGACAGCTACCGGGATCTGAAAAAACTCCGAAAAGAAACCGAATCTTACCTTCGCTTGGCCAAGCAATATAAACGGAACTTTGGCCCCGAAGAGCGTGCGCAGCGCAAGTTGATGTATCAGGAAGTGTCCCGAATCCGGGAAGCTGCCGAGCATTTGGAGGATTATATCCGAACAGATATTTATCAGCGAACGCAGGTCTTTGCCTGTACCTTGGTGGGGGCGTCCTCTCACCATTTGAGAGGGATGATTTTTGATATTGTATTTATTGATGAAGCGGCGCAAGGATTGGAAGCGGCGACTTGGATTCCAATCCTGAAAGCCAAGAAAGTCGTTTTTGCTGGAGACCATTGCCAACTTCCTCCGACGATCAAGTCATACGAGGCAGCCAAGCAGGGGCTATCTACTACGCTTTTCGAGAAAATCATCCACCGTCAACCCAATACAGCTCAAATGCTTCAGGTCCAATACCGCATGCCCGAGGCCATCATGGGATTTTCCAATCTGCATTTTTACGAAGGGAAATTAGAAGCTGCAGAAAACACCAAAAGCCATGCTTTTTCAACAGATGAACCTGTTCTGGAGTGGATCGATACTGCCGGTTCGGGCTACAAGGATCAAACTGAAGCCGAAAGTCTGAGTACTTTTAACCCAGAAGAAGCCCGCTTTGCATGCCGCTATCTGAACGATACCATCAAGCGGATTGGCTTTGGCCAGTTTAAGGAAAGAGAATGGACGATTGGTCTGATCGCTCCGTATTCTGCGCAGGTGAGATACCTGAGGCACTTGATCTTTGAGACTTACGAATTTCCCAATCTCAAGGCTTTTGCAGACCTGATCACTATTGATACGGTGGACGGATTTCAGGGTCAGGAGCGTGATCTGATGCTGATTTCTTTGACGAGATCGAATGAAAGCGGAGAGATAGGATTTCTTGCTGATGAGCGGAGAATGAACGTGGCGATCACGAGAGCCAAGCGAAAACTGATTCTGATCGGTGACAGCAGCACCTTAGCCCAACATCCCTTTTTTGATGAATTGCTTCGCTATTTTGAGGAAAAAGAAGCTTATCGGAGTGTATGGGAGTTTTTGTAGAATGCTGGGTGACCGATGTAGGATGACCGATGCTGAAGGAAGACAGAAGACGGAAGACCGAAGAAGATGAACGGTCTCGTTTAAATAAGCTACAATCTGGATAAATGAATGCCTAAATCCGAAATCCCAAATCCGAAATTAACCCTAAGTTTTTCCTTCAGCTTTACCAAAATCCTCCTCATGGATCAACTTCACCCATTTCCCCATTTTCTTTTGGATCACTTTGAAATGATGCATTTCCTCGGGAGTGATCAGGGAGATCGCTTCCCCTTCCATTCCCGCGCGGCCTGTGCGTCCGATTCGGTGGATATAATCTTTGGGTGACCTGGGGAGTTCATAATTGATCACCAAAGGCAAAGCCTGAATGTCTATTCCCCGGGCAGCCAAATCCGTTGCAACAAGTACCCGTGTTTTTCCTGATTTGAATTTAGCCAAAGCTTCGGTGCGTGCACCTTGACTTTTATCCCCGTGAAAAGCCACCGCATTAATTCCGTTTTTGACCAGCTTTCCCACCACATTGTCTGCCGTTCGGATCGAGGAAGTAAAGATCAAAATCTGCTTCCAGTCACCTGATTGGATCAGTTGGCGGAGGAAAGGGCCTTTGGTCTCGGGGCTGACGCGATAGGCGCTTTGCTTGATCAGATCCGGGGTGAAATCGTCTGCTTCGACCTGAACTCGGACAGGATCTTTGAGCAGTTTTTGGATCAACTCTTCCACTTCGCCATCCATGGTCGCCGAAAACATCAGCGTCTGCTTTTTCTTGGGAACATATTCCAAAATATGCTCCATTTCCTCCCGGAAGCCCATTTGCAGGACTTTGTCCGCCTCATCAATCACCAAGGTTTGAATTCGAGAAATGCTCACCGAGTTTCTTCCCATCAGATCAATCAGACGGCCAGGCGTAGCGATTAATATTTCCGTTCCTCCCAGTTTCATCATCTGCGGATTGATGGATACTCCTCCGAAAATTGCCAAGGACTTAATCCTTCTGGGTAAAAACCGACTGAAATTCTCCGCCACTTCCGCTACCTGCACCGCCAGTTCTCGGGTGGGAACAATCACCAGAACCGGTACAGCACGATCTCGCGGAGCTTCTTTTGAAAGTAATTGCTGAAGGATGGGAAGGATATAGGCAGCCGTCTTTCCTGAACCCGTTGGAGCCGAGCCCAACAAATCTTTTCCCTGAAGCAAAGCCGGAATGGCTTCGATTTGGATGGGATAGGGGGCGTCGTAATTGGCCCGCTGAATGGCGGAAAGAAGGGCAGGGGCAAGTCCCAGATCGGCAAAACTCATAGTTTGGATTTTGTACAAAGGTAGGGATGTCCGTTAAATGGTTTTTGTTTTCATTCCTTTTGACCGCATTCCAGTTGAATTTCTGCCTTTGATCATTTCGTGTTGGATTTGAGGCCAATAAAAAGCAAATTGGAAATTGCCTAAGGAAGGTTAGCATGAATTGGTTTTCCTTCTCTCAAACCCCAAAATACCTGATTAGTATGATTCGAAGTGCGTTGTGGATGGGTGCAGTTGGTTGGTTGCTATTGGTTTCTTGTAAAGAACCGGGACCACTCCCAGAGACTCCCGACAGTCCTGCCCGGTCACCCGAGGAGGAGTTATTGACTTTCCAGATTGAAAAAGGTTTTGAAGTACAATTAGTCGCCGCCGAACCAATGGTGGAGGCGCCGGTGCATATTCAATTTGATGCGGACGGTCGGCTGTGGGTTTTGGAGATGCGAGGCTACATGAACGATATGGAGGGCTCTGAGGAAAAGCTCCCGGTGGGTTCGGTGGCCATATTGGAAGATACCGACGGTGACGGACAAATGGACAAGAGAACCGTATATCTGGATTCCCTGATCATGCCGCGCTCTCTAGGTTTGCACAAAAATGGAGCACTTTTGGCAGAAAAAGGAGCCCTATGGTGGACCGAAGATACCGATGGAGATTGGAAGGCCGACCTGAAAACCCTCGTCGACTCTACCTACTCGGCCAATGGTCTTCCAGAGCATACGGACAATGGCTTTGTTCGCAATGCCGACAACTGGTACTACAGCGCCAAATCTCGGCTTCGCTTTCGAAATGTGAAGGGAACGTGGGTGCGGGATTCGACCGAGTTTCGTGGACAGTGGGGCATTACTCAAGATGACAAAGGCCGCTTGATCTATAATTACAATTGGTCTCAGCTCCATGGAGATCTGGTTCCGGCGAATTATTTGTCCAGAAACAAAAACCATAAGCCATCTACCGGAATCGATCATGGCTACACGATTGACCGACGCGTATATCCGATTCGGTCCAATTTGGCCGTAAATCGGGGCTATGTACCGGGTACTTTGGATTCTGCCAATCGGCTCTTGGAATTCACTTCAGCTTGTTCTCCGGTGATTTATCGTAGCCAACTTTTTCCGAAGGAATACTACGGCAATGTCTTTGTGATGGAAAATGCCGGAAATCTGGTGAAGCGGAATGTGGTCAAAGAAAACGGAATTTTGGTAGAGGCTTTTGATCCCAATCCCGGAAGAGAATTTTTGGCTTCGACCGACGAGCGATTCCGGCCGGTTCACGGCGCAATCGGGCCTGATGGAGGGCTTTATATTGTGGACATGTACCAGGGCATCGTGCAGCATGGAGCCTATATGACGGAATATTTGAGAGAAAAGACGCTGGAGCGAAAGCTCGATTCCCCCGGTCACATGGGGCGGATTTGGAGAGTGGTACCCAAGGGCTTCGATCCACAAAAGTCTCCCAAGCTTTCAGAGAAAAGCGGGGAGGAATTGGTGGATTTTCTTTCCCATTCAGACGGCTGGTATCGGGATATGGCCCAGCGACTGTTGGTCGAAAAAGCCGATCCAAAATCCGTTACTCTTTTAGAAAATTTGGTTAAAAGCCAGGCTTCCGAGTTTGCGAAATTCCATGCCTTGTGGGCTTTGGAAGGAATGGGGAAAACGAATCCGGAGGTACTTTTTACCGCCTTGTTGGACCGAAGTGATCTGGTGAAAAGTACTGCACTACGTCAATTGGAAGCACTGGCGAGTTCGGATCGGGCAGTTTTGGAAAAATTGAGCCAAGAGATGAAGCGTCTATCCAATTCAGCTTCGGAAGTGTTAGGGCTTCAACTTGCACTCAGTGCCTATGTCCTCCGGGAGGAAAGCAAAATTCAGGTGCTCAAGTCCGTTTTGGTGAAATCCGGGCACCAAGCCTTGATTCGGGATGCGGTGATGAGCAGTGTAGGAGGAATGGAATGGAACCTGTTGCAAACGCTGATGGAAGATCCCAATTGGCAAAGCCAAGACGCCAATCGGGAGATCTTCTTGGAGATGTTGGCGGCTTCGATCCTGAAAAAAGGCGATGGGGAAGAGATTTCAAGTCTCCTCGCCAAGATCGATCTTCCTGAATTGACTTGGAAAGAACAGCTTATTCTCAATGCCTTGGCCATCAAAGCCGGAGATATCGAAGAATCCGGAAGTGTCAAGCTCTCCGCACGACCGAAACTTCTTTCAAGAACAGATTTACCACTGGATGAAACACGAAAAACCATACTGATGCGGGTTTTTACTTGGCCGGGATACACCCCGACTTTGGTTGCGAATTCGGGATCAGCATTGGACGAAAACGGATTGAAGCTTTTTTCCGAAGGCCGCCAAAAATACCTCGCTTCCTGTTCCGGTTGCCATGGAAACAACGGGAAAGGTGCCGCTCGCATGGGGCCACCATTGGCGGGTTCGGAGTGGGTGCTTGGCGATGAAACCCGACTTAGTTTGATAATGCTTCATGGTTTGGAAGGCCCGATAGAAGTAGCCGGAAAGAAATACGATGCTCCTGAGATTCTTCCCGTAATGCCATCTCATTCGACTCTGGATGACCGAAGCATTGCGGCAATTTTGACCTATATTCGGAATGAGTGGGGCAATCAGGCCCCGGCTGTGACGGGTCGCACGGTGGGTACTGTCCGGGTCATGAATCAGGGCCGGGTCTATCCTTGGTCCGCTGCCGAACTCAATGCCCATATCCAAAAACTCAATTCTGCTCCCAAACCCTAACCCAAAATCCAGCCTATGAAAACCCATTTTCATCCTCATGAATCTGCTTCCGGAAGGAGGGATTTTCTCAAAAAATCAGCCTTGGTTACCGCAGCTTTGGCTTGGCCGTTTTCGGTATTGCCGGAGAGTTTGAAGGGGGTACCCATGGGCGTAGTGGTGCATTCGTATGGGATGCGCTGGGGATCAAAAGTGGAAAGCGCCACCTATCCGGGTTTTACCAATGCCGTAGACTTGATGCGGCATTGTCATTCCATTGGAGCAGGGGGAATTCAAACCACGGTTGGCGGCTGGGCGGAGGATTTTGCGAAGCAGGTCAGAAATGAACGGGAAAAGCTCGGAATGTATCTGGAAGGAAGCATTGGCTTGCCAAAAGACGCATCCGACTTGGCTCGCTTCGAAAAAGAAGTTCGCTTGGCTAAGGAAGCCGGTGCGACGGTTCTCCGGACCGTTTGCCTAAGTGGAAGGCGGTATGAAAACTTTAAAGCCGAGGCGGAGTGGATCACTTTCAAAGAAAACTCACTTAAATCCATTCAATTGGCAGAACCCATCGTCCGAAAGTACCAGGTTCGGCTTGCCATCGAAAATCACAAGGACTGGAAAGCAGCCGAACTGGCTCAACTTATCCAAAACCTAAGCAGCGAGTGGGTGGGGGTGACCTTGGATTTTGGGAATAATGTATCCTTACTTGAAGAACCTATGGAGGTGATCCGGACTTTGGCGCCTTATGCCTATTCCACTCACGTGAAAGATATGGGCGTAATGGCCTACGATAAGGGCTTTTTACTCTCCGAAGTGGAGTTGGGAAAAGGAATTGTTGATCTGAAAGATGCGGTGTCTTTATGCCAAAAGTCCAATCCTCAAGTCACCTTCAGTCTGGAAATGATCACTCGTGATCCCTTGGAAATTCCTTGTTTGGAGGATAGTTATTGGGTGACTTTTGAGAATGAAAAAGCAAAAGACTTGGCAAAAATTCTTCGCTTAATACGTGATCAATCCTTTTCAGGAGAATTGCCACAAGTGAAAAATCTAAATCCCGAACAGCGCCTCGCTTTCGAAGAAGAAAACGTAGTAAAGTGTCTTGCCTATTCCAAATCCCAGCTTTCTCTTTAAGTTCAAAGAATAAATAATTCAGTAAAGAACCTGTAAATCTCTAAATTCCCATCTCATCGGACACCGGACATCCGACATCGGACCAGGAAACTCTTCCGACTTCGGTCTTCGGTCTCCCTAACTCCTTACTATAATGTCCACCCTCGACTTCTCCCAACTCCCCGGTCTTTCCATTTTTTCACTCAAAGGCAAATCCGCCATCATCACCGGAGGCACCAAAGGCCTTGGTTTGGCGATGGCGGCAGGTCTAGCCTCTGCAGGCGCTAATGTGCTGTTGGTTTCTAGAAAAGCTTCTGATGGAGATCAAGCCGCATCCGAAATAGCTGAGAAATATGGAGTGAAGGCGATGACTTTTGCTGCAGACGTAGCCGATCAGTCGGGCATGGAAGCCACGGCGAATTTTGCTCATGAAGCTTTTGGAAGCATTGATATCCTGATCAATTCTGCCGGAATCAATATCCGGGGAGCGATTGATGAGCTATCTCATGATGATTTTACCAAAGTCATGGAGGTCAATGTCAACGGTACTTGGTTGGCTTGCCGGGCCGTGACGCCCTTTATGAAAGAGCAGAAGAAAGGAGCCATCATCAATTTGGCGAGTACCTTGGGTTTGGTCGGACTGGCCAACCGAACGCCTTACACCGCAAGCAAAGGGGCCGTGGTACAGATGACCCGGGCTTTGGCTTTGGAACTCGCCCCATGGAATATCCATGTGAATGCAATTTGCCCAGGACCGTTTTTGACGGAGATGAACTTGCCAATTGCCGACACCGAAGAGGGGAAAAAGTTTGTTGTCGGCGCCACAGCTTTAGGCCGTTGGGGAGAACTGAAGGAAATTCAGGGAGCGGCCATTTTCTTGGCTTCCGATGCAGCGACTTATATGGTGGGTTCGATGGTAACGGTAGATGGCGGGTGGACGGCGAGGTAGAATCTAGAGACGAGAGGCGAGAAGCAAGATTCAAGAAAGCGTTAGCTGTTTAAACTTTTCCAAAGTTTCAAACTTTGGAAAAGCGCTCAACTAGTAAATGTCAATAAGGAAGAAGATCCAAGTGATTCCAATTGAGGACTTGGGCATGGCTTCTCTTCTGAACTTCATCACCGCCATAGATCAGATAAGAGTCTTCTGGACTTATTCCAGAGGCATTTTGGAAATAGGTCAGGCTGTTGAAAAAGTTAGAATTAATCGTTCTCCCCGATTTGATTTCAGCAGCGATCAGTTTTCCTCCCACTTCCATTACCAAATCAATTTCATGAGATCCGGCAGCATTCCAGAAATAGTTGTTTGTAGGCAGATCTCGGTTGAGTTGATTTTTCATGACTTCATTGAGAATCAGATTTTCAAATAAGGCGCCTTTGGCGAAGTGCCTGTTTAGTTCCTCCACCGTCCTCAGATTCAGCAAAGCACAGGCAAGCCCGGTGTCGTAGAAATAGAGTTTTGGACTTTTGACGATCCTCTTGTTGAAGTTTTTATGGTAAGGCCTAAGCGTGTAGCAGATAAAACTGGTTTCCAAAATACTGAGCCATTTACTCACGGTCTGGTAAGAAATGCCCAATTGATTTCCGATTTCACTGAAATTGATCAATTGCCCGATGCGTCCGGCACACATTTCAAGAAACTGTCTGAATAACCCCAAATCACCCACGTTCAACAGTTGCCTTACATCGCGTTCCACATAGGTGCGCAGGTAATCTTGCAGCCATCGGTAGGGATCGAGTTCCAGGTCATAAATCCTTGGATAAAAACCCTTGATAATGTATTGTTCATAGGTTTCCATTTCGAACGAGGAGCCTTTGATTTCCTCCACTGAAAAAGGAAGCAAATTGAAAATAGATACCCTTCCGGCCAAGCTTTGAGAAATGCTTTCCATCAACTGGAAATTTTGAGAACCGGACAAAATGAATTGTCCTGGAATTTTCTCCCGATCCGAAATCACCTGGATATAGGAGAAAAGGTGAGGGACATATTGTACTTCGTCCAAAATCAGATTTCCTTGTTGCGATTGGAGGAAACCTTTGGGGTCAGTCAGGGCAAATTGACGGAGTTCAGGATCTTCCAGGTTGAGATACCGGTGATCGGGAAAAAGTGCCTGAATCAGCGTGGATTTTCCACTTTGCCGAGGCCCGGTGATTGCAATGATCGGCATTTTTGAGGCCGATTCTTTGATTTTGATCCCTAATTTCCTGTTTAACATAGACTTGCAAATTAGAAGTTCAACTTCTAATCTGCAAATCTAATTTTTTAATTGATTTTAACCTAGGAAAATGCTCAGGATGTATACCAGACAGATGGCGGTCACTCCAGCGATCAAGGTGCCCATGCTATGTGATTTGTTGCCCTGCTTAGTGCTCATACCTGAAAGCTGAGTTACCACCCAAAATCCACTGTCATTGGCATGGGAAATTCCCAAGGCTCCAGCCCCGATAGCCACGCACGTAAATACCTTCATCATTTCAGAATCCAATCCCAATGGGCCGAGCATGGGTGCCACGATCGAGGCAGTGGTAATCATGGCCACGGTGGTCGATCCTTGCGCTGTTTTTAATCCGAAAGCAATCAGGAATGGAAGAAAAATCCCCCAGTTGGCATCGCTCATGGAGGCGGTGACCAAGTCTCCTACACCGGAGTTTTGCAGCATTTTGCCAAAGACAGCACCTGCGCCTGTGATCAGAATAACCGGTGCTGAAAGCAAAATCGCCTCTCCAATCCAGCCCGAGGAGGAAAGGAGTTTCCGGTCAAATTTTTTGGGAAGTGTAAAAGACAAAATGGCTCCGATCAAAAGGGCGATTACAGGAGTCCCCAAAAACTGAATGGCTTTGATAAAGCTCCCTTCTCCAAAAGGTTTGGTGGGGTAGTTGGCAATCGAAGCAAGAATAATCAGGATCAAGGGCACCAAAATTGGTAAAAGTGCGGTTCCAAACTTTGGACGTTCACTAGCCGGAATTGCTTTTCCGTCGGCTGCTAGAGTCGGTGTCAGTGGGATTTTGGTGACTGCTTTTTGAACAAAAATCAATAGCGGGATTAAGGTTAAAAGGGAAACTAATCCACCATAAAATATCACCAATCCCAAGTCTGCACCTAAAATTCCTGCTGTGGCGATGGGGCCTGGGGTGGGAGGAACCAAAGAATGACTTGCCATCGCTCCCAAGGATACGGCTATGATCGTGGCGGCATAAGAAATCGAACTTTTGGAAGCCAAGGATTTGGCAATCGGATTCATCATGATGATCGTGCTGTCTCCGAATACAGGAATCGACAACACCCAGCTGCTGAGCATGAGCGAAAGGTTTACGGATTTTTCTCCAACCCACTTCAACACCTTTTCGGCGATGACCAGCGCCCCACCCGTCTTTTCCAAAAACGTCCCCAAAATCACACCGAGCAAAATCAGTAAGCCCACACTTCCCATCACTCCTCCAAAACCTTCAGAAATCGATTTGATGATCAGTTGGGTGTCCATTCCCATCATCAGACCATAGATGATGGCGCCGAGAAAAAGAGCCAAGAAAGGGTGAATGTCAAATTTGATAATAGAAACTAAAATCAAGGCGAGAGCTGCCAGGATAATCAAAAGTGTTAACATGGTGGATTTTAGGGTTTATTGAGCGACTTTTTGAATAAGCAAAAAGACGAGTTTAAAAATTAAGGAAAAAAGCCCAAAACCAAAGCCCGATCATGGATTTTAGCCAATCTGATTAGAATTAGAAGTTTTTTCTGGCCATTCTTTCTATTTTATGTGGAAATACCAGCCTTATGAAAAACTTTATTCTTTTCTTTTTCCTTGGAATCCTGCTGATTCTGGGTTCCTGTGGACCTTCTACCAAATCAGAAGCCCGATTTGAGCTATTGCCTTCTCCCTCCGAAATGACAATCTCTGGGCAATCCAAACTTGAGTTGGAGGAGGTAGAGGCGTCTTTTGAGAAAGCCCAAAAAGCTATGCTTGAAAAAGGGAGTTTGGAAGGAATTGAAAGCTTTCGTTTTACCCTCCAACCGGATTTGGATTTGAAAAAGGAAGGCTATCTGATGGAGATTTCTGAGGATCAGATCAGCATTCAAGCACCGGCCGACGCGGGGCTTTGGTATGGATTGATGACTTTAGGACAATTGATCCAAGATGCCAAAGATCAGGATGCCGCTCTGCCTTTGGTGAAAATCAAAGATGAACCTGCCTTGGACTATCGGGCAGTGCACCTCGATGTGAAGCATCATTTGGAGAAAAAGGAGTATTACTTCGAACTCATGGACCGATTTGCTGCGCAAAAAATAAATGCTGTAATCGTGGAGATCGAGGATAAACTCAAATACGAACTTCAGCCAAAGGTGGGCTCCTCCGATGCGTTTAGCATCTCGGAATGGAAAGAGCTCAGCGATTATGCCATGGCTAGACATATACGCATCAGTCCCTTGGTACAGGGATTGGGTCATGCGTCTTTTATCCTAAAGCATCCCGAATACATCCCGCTTCGAGACGATCCGGAGAGTGACTGGGCTTTTAATCCATTGAATGAAGAAACCTACCAAGTTCAATTTGACCTATACGAAGATGCGCTGAAGGCTTTTCCCTATGCCAACTACCTGCATGTGGGAGGGGATGAGGTGCACACGACAGGAAGAAACTCGGGGAAATCTCCTTTGGAACTCCAACTTATCTGGCTCAATCGGGTAAGTGAGTATGCTGCGCAAAGAGGCTTGACGCCGATCTTTTGGGATGACATGCCCCTGAAAAATGCAGAAGTCTATCGCTCCATTTATGATTCCAAATTGACCAAGGCACAGGTGGATAGTATTTGGTTCGCCAACGAGCCCAACTTGAATAAATACATCGATATGTTCCCAAAAAACTGCGTGTACATGCGCTGGAACTACGATATGCCCGAGTCGCCGGGTAATAACCGGGCGATCCAATGGTTTTCCGACAATGGGCTGAAAGTGATGGGGGCCACCGCCGGTCAGACCCGCTGGAATCTCATGCCTTTGGATCAAAGCAATACGAATAACATCCGGGATTTTGCGCTGATCTCGATTCGAAATAAGGCGGATGGATTGCTCTTGACGCTTTGGGACGATGATTCTCCTCACTTTGAATTGTATCAAAGGGGGATTTCCATTTTTGCGGAATATACCTGGGCAGGGGAAAAGCGAAGCGTTGATCAACTGCATCAGGCGTATCGTCAGCGGGCATTTGGACCTGAGTTTGCTTCGGCCGAGTATGAATTTATCAATGACTTGGAAGGTCCTGTGGCGGATTGGAAAAATCTGCTTTTGGATAATCGAAGAGACCGAAATCGTCTCCGAAAATTGGAAAATCCGATAAATGAGGTTGTGATTCCACTCCCCAACTTGGATTCTGCCGGGAATTGGACAGAAAAATACCAAGGCAAAATCACTCAGGCTCAAGCCAATCTGGCAAAGGTGGATTCCATCCTTCAGCAGATTCAGGAGATCAAAAAGTCAGCCCTGAGAAATACTCATCAGCTGGAAGTGTATGAACAAGTGGCCGAAGTGGTGCAGTTTTCCAATCGGGCCATAATCACTTTAGCCGAACTCGACGAACCAAGCGGTGAAAAGCGGGAAGTGGCCAAATCCAAGCTTCAGCAAATGGAGGCCGAGTGGACCTCAATCCAAAACGAGGTCGAAGAAGTCTATGGCAAAACCAGGCAACTCAATAAGCCAGCCGACTACATTTTGGATCAGGATCATCATGTCCATTTGGCCAATCAAGCCTTGAAGTTTTCAGACTGGCAGTTTTATGTGGAAGGCTTGTTTTTGGAGAAGTTAAAGAGGGAGGAGAAGTAATAAAAAGACCTGTCAGGTTTCCAAAACCTAACAAGTCTCTATTTTTCATTAAAAAACGGCCGCATCTCCTCGTGGATCTCTTCGCGGAGGGTTTTGAGTTTGAGCGCGTATTCTTCCAGCTTCTTTTCCTGATCGGTTTTGGGTACCCAAGGCTTTACTTTTTTGGGGTTGCCATTTTCATCCACAGACACGAAAATGATGATGCAATGGGTCTTTTTCTCAAATTTTTTCTGTTCAAAGCTTCTCGAATAGACTTCTACCATAATATGAATGCTCGAGCTGCCGGTGTAGATCACCTGAGAATCAATCTTGATCACCTCGCCGATTCCGATCGGTTTGTAAAAGCGGATGCCGCCCACATAGACCGTCACACAGTAGCTTTCGGCCCAGTTTCTCGCACAGGTGTAGGCTGCCTGATCGATCCACTTCATCACGGTGCCGCCATGGACTTTTCCCCCGAAATTCACATCGCCGGGTTCACTGATAAACTGAAAGGTGGTCTTATGAGAAGGCATAAATGATAAGTTGGGTGGTGAGGATTAATTGGTTTTTGATTCCTTGACTACAATTTCTTTCCCCTCTGTTCCGGCGTAAAAAACGACTATTTCGACGGGTTCGTCCCCTTCGTTTTTTCCATAATGAACCACATCCACCACTTCGATGATGGGGTCACCAGCCTTGAGATGAAGGGTATTTCCTTTTTCATCGATGACCGTCAGTTCGCCTTTCAGCATGATTCCCGCATTGATTACAGGGTGGTAATGATTGGGAAGTTCGGAATGGGGAGGAATGGTGACTTTGACGATCGAGATCTTGGGTTTCCCTGCGGGATATGAGGGGAGAGAGTCCCCGTTCCAGGACAGATGGGATTCGATTAATAGCTCCGAACTTGGTTCTGAAGCTGCGGGAGGCATCGACTTTTCCTGGCAGCCTGAGAGGACGAAAAATCCAAATAGGGAAATAGAAATTGACGTCTTCATAAAATAATAAAATATAAAATGGTCAAAAGTCCTCCTAAGAACGAAACAGAATATCCCTTAAGCAAGTGGCTTCGCAAAGCCGAACTGCCGGCGTACCAACCGATCCCAAATTTGACCAGCGTATTGGACAAGCTCGCTATCAGCACAGCGATCACTGAGATCGAAACTTCCAGACTGGTGCCCGTGAGTTTGGATACCGAAATTGTAATTGCGTCAATGTCTGAAATACCCGCAATAGCACTGGAAATCAAAATTCCGCTTTCTCCGAGATTTTCATTTGCATAGCTTACGGCCAGTAAAATGCCCATATACAAGAATCCGAAAACTAAGGCGCTTTTGAGGTCAAGGGGCTTTTTTAGGGTAGATTCTGTGTCTGGTCTGATTGTTTTTTTATCCTTTTGGAAAATAAAAAATGTAAAACCCAAAGTGGCGATAAAAATCAAGACGAGTGGAACAGATACCGATATAAACAAATCCTGATTAAACAGAAAAGTCCAAATCAACACCCGTATAAACATAATGGAGGAAGCAGCCAAAATTGCAGTGGCACAGGATGCGGATAGGCTTGGATTTTCTTTGCTTTTTTGGGCAAAAACCCATGTCACCGCAGTACTGGAAACAAGTCCTCCCACTATCCCGCTCAGTAAAATTCCCCGATTGTTGCCCAGGAATTTGGTCAAAACATAGCCGATAAAGCCAAGTCCTGAAGTCAATAGTACCACCCAGCCGATTTCTCGGGGATTTAAGACCTCGTAAGGCCCGAAAGTTTCATTGGGGAGAAAAGGGAAAATCAAGAGGGCCAAAACCACAAATCGGATAAAGGCATAAAGTTCATCAGCAGTGATAGCCCCAACGATTGATTTGAGTCGAAATTTCGACGAAAGCACGACTACCACCAAAACGGTAATCATCAGGCTTACCTCAATCAATCCATAAAACGCCATGCTTCCGAGGACAAATGTCAGGATTCCGCTGATCTCAGTAGTCAGCCCACGATCCCCCTGCATGGCCGTCTGCCAATACGAAACTGCAGTCATGATCACCAGGCCCAAAAACAAAACTCCATATACCCACGGAGCAAAAAGAAAATAAAATAGCCCTGCAATAAAGCCTAAAAGTGAATGGAAGATAAAGGTTCTAATCCCAGAATAACCATGAGAATTTTCTTTCATAGCGCTGTATTGGCGCTCGAGGCCGATGACAGCGCCTATTCCGATGGCTACGAGCAATCTGATCAGCAAGTCCCATTGACTGAGAGAGAAGGAATCTTGATCAATAATGAGGTTTTCCAAATAATTCATGAAAAGGGGCTGGGTTCTTTCCTTTCCTACCAAATATTTAGAATTCTAAGCGGAGAAGCAAGGCATGAGTGGTCTTGAAGGTAGATTTATACAAAAAGAGAAGCTATCCTTTGGACGTGAAGAGGCACGTTCATTGAGACTTTGCAAGGATACAAACTGTTGAAAAATGGGCTTAAGTATCTGAATTTTAAAAAATAAGAAAAATCGAGTATGCTAACTGAAGAAGCATACTCGAGCTTGAGACCTTTAGTTGTTTTTGCTTTTTCCTACGACGGTGGCCAATTTAGCCTTCATTTTGTCCAAAGCTTCATCGAGTGCTTTTTCTTTGGAACTGCTTTTTCCAGTGACCATTACCGGCTTCATTCCTTCAAGTCTTGTTTCGATCTTGCATTGAATGTCATCTGCACCACCTTTATCGGCGTTTTGATCAGAAAGATGCACTTCTACTCGGGTAATATGTCCCACATAGTGTTTTAATCCACTGCTTATTTTTTCAGAGACGAATGATTCGAGTCTTGCTGTTCCCTCTATGTTTTTGTCCGTATTGAGCTGTACGATCATGATTAATTTGGATTGGTAATTACTTGTTTTAACGAATTCTTTCTGACGCAATTTGCCTAAAAAAGGTTGATATTTTTGACAGGATTTGGTTTTTTCTACTGATTTTCATCAGGTCTATTTCATATCGAACCCCCAAATTCTGTAGGCTTCTTTTTTAGAGGAATTTATTCACATCCAGCCAGTGAATGAAGGCATCAAACCAGCGGTTGCTCGTGCGATTGGGATTGCCGAGCCCGAAGCCGTGACCGCCGTTTTGGTAGAGGTGAAATTCCACGGGACGACCCGCCTTGTACCAAGATTCGATGATGCCTGCCTGACCGTTGTAGAGAAAATCATCCGTGGCGATTACATTAAACATTGGAGGGGCATCGGCAGGCACTTCTACCGGACCCATGCCGCCGTAAATCGGGCCGATAAAGGCCAGTTTCATGGTTTTGGAATTCAGCGTGGCGTGCATGGTCAGTCCTGCCCCGGCCGAGAAGCCGATCATTCCGATTCGGTCGATGTCCACTCCCCATTCTTTGGCTCGGTTGACTATCATGGCATAAGCTGCTTCCGCATCTTCGAGCTGATTGGAAAGGTCGCGCTGTGGAGGTCGGGGTGCTGGAGTAGTCGATGCTGAGGCGCCGGAAGCAGGTGGTGAGGGAGCTGCAGGGCGAGGCCGGTTCATCCAAGCAGAAAAGTCCTCCAGTGAGGGTGGTGTAGGATTCAATCGGTATTTCAACACAAAAGCAGCGATTCCCTGCTTGGCGAGTGCTTCGGCCACTTCCCAGCCCTCATTGCCCATGGACAGCCAGCTGAATCCGCCTCCAGGTGCCACGATCACGGCGGTGCCGTTGGCTTTTCCGGGTTCGGGAAGGAAAGGAGTCAAAGTCGCCGTGGAGATATTTCGCGCCATAGGATCACCCCATTGGCGAAACCAGGTTTCGGGAGCAGGTTGATTTTCCACTCCGCCGGTGCCGAGAAGGATGGCGTTGGGTTCTGCGGGATTTTCGAGCGGGTAGATGGTGCCGTCTTGGGCGAAAACTTGACCGGAAACTACCAGAGATAAGGCTAAAAAGCCTGATTTGATCAGTTTGTTCATAGGTTTAGGTTTTTTGGGTTTGACTGGAGTAAGATATTGGTTTTGTGGGGAAAAATCAGGTTAAATTATTTGAGCTTAATTCAGATTTGGTTTTAATACAGCATGCCAAACAGCCAAAGTGGGATTCTTTTATCATTTCCTCCTGCTATATCCAAGGCCAAGTAGGAATTGGGAACTCCACGGATTTGCTCGCTGGTTTTGGAAGGTCCTCCAATCTCAAAAACGAAGGTGTCGTCTACCATGAAATCTCCAAATTTGGAGGAGGTCACTGCATGCACAGCACTTACCTGATTAAAGAAGAAAGTTTCTCTGATATTGCCCAAATTGGCCATGGTGGGCGAGAAAAGATGGATGAAATTGGGGTTGTGGAGGTAAATTTTTTCCGGTTTCTGCAAATAGCTGATCCCAGAAGTAGATGACCTGAGTAAGAGCAAAATCTGGGCTTTTTCCAAAATATCCAGAAGCCTGAGTGCCGTGTTTCTAGGGGTTTCTAGCTTTTCAGCCAGCTTATTGATGTTTGGTGTGAAGGGTACGGATTCACTCAGTACGAATAAGAGTTTTTTTAAAGTCTTGGTTGTGGCGTGCTGTAACTGTTCGTAAGGTGTAATATCCGAGTCGATGACCAAGTGAATAGTTTCCTGGAGCTTTTGGAAGTAGGTTTTGTTTGCTTCTAAAAAGAACGGGAAATAGCCAGATTTGAGATAGTTCTGAAAATCAGATTCAAAGTCAAATTTGTCTAGCAGATCAGGGGTGATCAGATGATGGTGGGTTAGGATTTCCTGTAATGGGAGGCTTTTTAGCACCAGATTTTTCTTAAAACTCAGATACTCACGAAAGGATAATCCGTGCAAATGATAGACGGACGCCCTTCTTGACAAGTCGGCATTTCCTTGGCTGATATCCAAAATAGAAGACCCTGTGGCTACTACTCTGATGTCTTCATAGTCATCATACAGCTGCTTGAGATCCTTTGAACACATCTCATACCGATGTACCTCATCCAATAAAAACAAGCGATAACCCATTCCATAAAGCTCTGCTACCGTCTCTACCAACCGGTGGGTCTCAAAATAGAAATCATCCAAACTCATGTAAATACCCTGCTCAGATGAGGCAAGTAGCTGCTGTAGCAAAATAGTTGTTTTGCCTGCGCCTCGATACCCAAGCAGTAGAATCAACCGCTGTTGCCAGTCAATCTGCTCGTAGAGATATCGTTTCTTCTTACTTTGAACTTGTTTGGATTTGCGTGCGGACTTCTCGATCAAGTATTCCATAAATTGGTTTTTTCAAAAAGCAAAAACCAAAAATAGTTTTTACATAAAGCAAAAATGCAAAATGCTTTTTGTAAAAAGCAAAAAGAGGTTCTTCATGAAGATAAACTTTTTCGAAGGTGGCTTTTTGGGCTTTAAACAGGTAGTTTTTGATTTTCCTTCCTAAAGTGAATCCTGAGGAATCCTTACTTTGAATTGATGCACTTTTCCGGGAAGGAACGAATTGCAATCGTAGGGGGAGCAATCTTGCCCGTTGGCAAATTCAAAGGTGCCGCTGGCTACCTCTTTCAAAATAGTTACTGTAAAACGGGAAACCTGTTCGTTGTAAGGAACCATTAGACGAAATTTTCCTTGGCTATCCGAGATAAGGGTGTCTTCTCTGATAATACTAGGAAGTGTAAGGAATGGAGCTTTCTCATAAGCACTAATTAACACGGTGACCCCGGGAATTCCAGCATCAGTCTTCATATCCACTACCTTTCCGGAAAGTATGGTCGGATCCTCGGATATACAGCTCTGCGTCAATAGTAGACAGATTAGCTGCAAAATCCTTTTGACTGATTTGTATTTCTGCTTCATCAGCTGATGCTTTATTTGGTTAGGATTTCTTGAATCAGACACTGATGAATGTAGTCAAAATCCTAAAAAGAAAAGGGTGGAAATTGGAATTCCACCCTTCCATCGAGATTCAATAATTATCTTTCCAACCTAAATTTTCTGAGTTTTATTCCTTGTAATTCAGCCCAAATCCAAATGGAAATAGGGTGTCTTTTTCGGGATAACCCGCAGCATCGGGGTCTTGTGCAATGACAGCAGCGCTGGTTTTGGCCAATGCATAAGGAAGCTTTCCGGTAGGATTAAACTTGCCCATAATGATGTCCATCAGGGCCGCATCACTCACCCCAAAAGTAGCGAATAGACCACCCGCATTGAGTACGCCGCTCGCTTCATCCAAGACATACGGCTGACGGAAGTCAATGGCCAAAATGGTCTTTTCGGGCCCTAGTGTTTCCATCACGGACTGGATGTCTTCCAAAGACGGAGAGATCTTCCAAGACTTGGATTTTGCCATTTCGGAAAGGGCTAAAAAGTTGAGCTCCTCGGGAAGTGGTCCGCCAAACCGTCGATCAGTTCCTGGGTCATTCGTGATCTGAACTCTAATAATTGCAAAGTCTGTATCCTTCGAAATGGCCGGTAATTTTTCATCTTTGGATTTGTTGTGTTCTCCTGTGGTCACCTTGTAGTTTGCCCAAGCACGATCTTTAAACAGGGCAGCATTCATTCCCATGATGAAAATTTGAAGTGTGTCCTGACCCTTGGGCTGAGCAAGAGGGAGGACGGATTTGTTTTGCAGAAGTACGATGGATTTCCGTTGGGCCAGGTCAGCCTTTCGTTGAAAAGAAGCATTTCCCACGATATAAGCGGCACGGTTGGGATCGACGTAAGGATTTTCAAACAGGCCTAATTCAAATTGTTCTTTCAGCAATCTAGTCACGGATAGATCCACTCGGCTTTCGGGAAGCTTGCCTGATTCCACCAAGGCTAAGAGTTGTTTGTTGTTGCTAAATCCGGAAAGGACATCGGTGCCAGCCTCCAAGGCGATGAGGATTTGTTCTTCCACGGTTTTATCCTCCAATCCCCAGGCTCTGTCCCCGATAATCCCCGTGTCTGAATTCACATAGCCTTTAAACCCGAGTTTGTTGCGCAGAAGGTCTGTCAGGATTCCTTTTGAAAATGCCATGCCTACAGTATTGGGGAGGTAAGGCTGCCCAACAGGAATGCCATAGTAAGCCATAATCGAAGAAGCCCCTGCATCTACCGCCGCCCGGAAAGGGGCCAAATGGTAATCGAATTTGGCTGCGGGATAGATTTGGTTTTTCCCATAATCGTAATGGGGATCACCGCCCCCTTCCTGAGGACCTCCGCCAGGAAAATGCTTGATGGTCAAGGCGATGCTTTTCGAATTCAGACGATCTCCCTGCAGATTTTTGATCAATGTGGTGATGATTTCGGAGGCCAATTGGCTGTCTTCCGTGAACGTTTCATGCACCCGATACCATCTTGGCTCGGTGGACAAGTCTGCCATATAGCCATACATGCCACGCAGGCCAATGGCTCGCCATTCCTCGGCCATGATCTTTGCAAAGTCGGCAATCAGCTCCAAGTCTCGGGTTGCCGCCAGTCCGCTTTCTTTTGGCCAGGCTGAAAACGAACCGGATTCCTCATTGATCCCCGCCCGGGCGTCGATTTCCATGTGGTTTCTAGAGTTGGATTTGAATAGTGCAGGAATGCCCAATCGGGTGCCTTCAGAAAGTTCCTGCACCGCATTCATAAATTGTGCAGCCTCATAAGGGCTGATTTGAGTGCCAGCGAATCCATTTCCAGGTCCGGTGCTTATAGGATTATTTTTGACCGTGTTTCTAAATATGAATCGGGTCATTTTCTGATTTTCGATCAGGTCCACCGCACCCTCGGTCATTTTTCCCTTTTCTCCTGCATTGAGTGTGTTGATCAGTAGCATCCCAACTTTTTCTTCCAGTGTCATCTGACTCACCAGATCCGCTACGCGCTTGTCCAGCGGCTGTCGCCAATCTTCATAGCTATCCAGTTTTTGATTTTTGTTAAGATCCTTGAAAAGGAGTTGATTTTGATGCAGCAGGTCTACTGCTCGGGCTTCAATCGGTGGTTGGTTGGTGTAAGAGCCCTGAGCTAAAACAGTACTTGCGCTTAAAAAAAACAGCACAATTCCGGTAAGAGTATGTTTCATGAATTGAGTTTGGGTTGATTGTCAAGTGATCGGAATAACGTTTCCAATATATGGATTATTCTAAGTGCTTCATTAATCCCGAATAAGGGATTTGTTAAGAGTTTGAGGATGTTGATGAGATCTTAGCACCTCTAAAGTTCAATTTGACGCTGGGTGAAGTTTGAAACTTCACCCATATATCCTATCAATTTTCAATTAACTACTTCCCTCACCTCAACCCCTCCAAATAACTCACCAAATCCATCAATTCCTGTTCGCTTAGCGGGAAGGCTGGCATTAGGGATTCGGAGAGTTGGGTAATGGAGGCGATGTCGGCGAGTTTGTAGATGGTTTGATCACTGCTGCCTACAAGCTTTACGATTAGGTCGTTTTCGGTCTTGGAGTTGACGATGCAGCGGATTTCCTTGCCGTCTTTGAATTTGACGAGTTGAGTTTCGTAGCCGAAGCCCATGCCTTCGGAGGGATTGATGATGGCATTGATGAGTCCTTCCCTGCTGAGTTTGCCTCCGATTTGGGAAAGAGTAGGGCCGAAGTCCACGCCTTCATTTCCGATTTTATGGCAAGCCAGGCAGTAGGTGGAAGCAATGGATTTTCCTTTTTCCACTTCGCCTTTCGCAGAGAGCATCTTCACCAAGTCATAGCCTTGGGCGATGCTATCCCCGTATTTTTCCAGGGCAAGCACACGGATATTTCCATTCCAACTGCTCATCAGGATCTTTTGTGCGATAGGGAGCAGATCGGCAGGAATCTGATCTGCTTTGGCCAGTTCCCAGAGTACTGCCTCGGACTGATAGCCCTTGGCTTCTTCCATGGCTGCGGTTCGGATAGCCGTGGAGGCTTGGTCGTTTTTCCAAAATTTAGCCAGCAGATTAGCCATGTCCGGTGTATCTACCGCGCCAAACTTGCGGATGGCGGCGATGGCCTTTGTTTCGTCAGGATTCTTCATGGCCTGCTCGATCTCACCCATGCCGTACAGAGACGCGAAAAGTCCGGCGGATTGATTGGCCAAGCCCCGGTTTTCCTCCTGATACACCAAGCCTAGCAGCCGTTCCTTCTGATCTTTCAGCTGGTATTTGCGGACGATCTCAATGAAATCCCGATCATCGGCAATTTCTCCTGCCTTGGCTTTGGCCAGGTTGAGGAGTTGGGTATCCGGTTTTTTGGAATCAAAAGCCACCTGTCTCAGGATGATGACCTGATCTTCGTTTTGGCCTTTTGCCAAGAGATTTTTGAGGGTTTGGTTTTTCAAATCCGCATTCTGGAAGTCCAGCGCACGGTAGTAGCGATGATCAGCAGGGCTATTTTCCGCCAGGATCATCTGCTCTAGCAGTTCGGGAGTTTGCGCAGATCTGGATCTCCAGACGATGTCTTTGGATTCAGCGGATGCGGTCCAGTTTACGCCAGCTTTCTCCAGATAAGCAGGCAAATAGCTGTCCCATCGGTATTCCGCCGCGATGCCCAAGGCCTCCAGGTACCAGCGGTCTCCGCTGCGATAGCCCTCGACCAGTTTCAGCCACACGTCTGGAGCATCTTCATAGCGGATCGCCACCGCCACTTCCCTGCGCACCTGATCGGAAGGATCGGCAGCGAGTACAGGCAAGAAGGAGGGATCGTTCAGCTTGTTCATTCGGGAAGCCCGAACTGCTGCCACCCGGATATTTTCATCTGCGTCGGCAGCGGCTTGGCGGATGTATTCTTCCCCATTGGGCAGCTTGCTCAGCACCCAAAAGGCACGGGCTTTCATGCGGGAATCTTCGGAGGCATAGAGCTTTTCCAAGGCATCTTTGGCCTCAGCACCTTTTTCCTTCAACCCCATAAAAGCTTTGAAATGAATCGCCCGATTGGGATTTTGCAGGAGTTCGATCAGGGATTCCACAGTAGAATAATCTGGTGCTTCCACTTGGTAGTTGGACTTTTTCGGAGCGAGGCGATAGACCCGGCCTTTTTCCAAATCCCCCACAGCATGGCCACCCACTCCCGGATCGTACCAATCGGAAATAAAGATCGAGCCGTCAGGCGCCACGGTCACATCGGATGGGCGAAACCAGTTGTCACGCTTGTTGCCATCCAAAATCGGCTTGACCTCACCCGTAAAACCCGCTCCGAAAGCCTGTACGGGATACATGCGGATCACATTTGGGCCGGCATCGGCGTGGATGACCTGATTTTGGTATTCCGAGGGGAGGAGTTTGCCTTCGTAGACGAGGATTCCAGTCGGCGAACCCGCATAGTTTTGGATCAAATTGGGCACGACTCCGGGATCATTCAGGTGCCAATGCTGGCGCCAAACCGAATCTTCCATATTCACACGGCGAGTTCTCCAGTCGGCCTTGGTCATTTCGTCTTTGAAGCCGTAGTTGCCGTAGTCCATCACGAAGTTGATCCGTGTGGAGCGGTTGCCGTCGTCGTCGTTGTCACTCTGCCACATGCGTCCGTAGCTATCCACGGCGAGTTCGAAGTTGTTTCTAAAGTTCCAAGCCAAAATCTCCGGATTGCTGCCATCCGGATCACAGCGGAAGACCATGCCTTCCTGATAGGGAGCCGTTTCGGAGGTGACTGGGCGACCCAATGGATCCAAAATAGGAGTTCCATCGGCATGATGCAGTCCTTTGCCCTCGTTGCCGTAGTTGAAATAGAGCTTTCCGTCAGGTCCAAACGTGAAGGCGTGCATGCCGTGATCGTGCTGCACCCCGCCGACTCCGGTGAAGAGAACTTCTTTGCTGTCCGGCACATCGTCCCCGTTTTCGTCCGTAAAGACAAAGACATTTGGGCTGACGGAGACAAAGATCTTGTTGCCAAAGACGGCGATGCCCAAGGCGGCATTGATGTCGGTTCCCTGGTAGAATACCGTGGATTTGTCCGCCTGACCATCTCCGTCGGTATCTTCGAGGATCAGGATTCGGTCACCTTCTGCCTTGATCGGATTTTTGGGATTGAGTTGATTTCGGTAGTTGTAGGCCTCGGTGATCCACACCCGACCACGATCATCGATGTCCATGTTGGTCGGGTTGGTCATCATGGGTTCGGAGGCAAAAAGCGTCAATTGCAATCGGTCGTCCAGTACCTCGATTCCGTCCAGCGCAAATTCCACCGAGCGTTTTTGCTCGTCAGTGAGGGCATCGTACTGTTCTTGGGTAAGTTGGGGCTTGGTGGTGTCGCAGGAAAAAGTCAACAGGCCAAGAGCGGCCAAGGCTAGAATAGGTTTTTTCATAGGTTTTTGGGGTTATCGGCATGATTTCTTTTGAAAATCAATCGATTTACAAAATAGAAGGAATGCGTTTGAGATCAAAGAAAATTTAACTGTTGAGGATTTTAACCACGGAGGTCGCAGAGGTTAAAAGGAGGTCACCAAGAGATGATTTATTGGATTTGAATCATTTCTGCTGTCCTTCGTCTCCAGACGCTGGACTGGTTTTAGTTAAAGAAAATGCTGCTTTCGGAAAAGCAGCATAACACCGGGGTTTTTGGCTTGGCCTCGATTGAGTTAAGAACCTCCTTAATTCTCTCAATTCTCAATGTTTTTAAAAAATCAGTAAATCTGCTGTCCTTCATCTCCAGACGCTGGACTGATATCCTCTAAACAAGAAATGCTGCTTTCGAAAAAGCAGCATAACACCGAAAATGTGGCACCTCTGAATTATTACTTTTTCATTATGCTCAAGCACTCCACTATCTCTTCAACACTAGAAAATTCCTTTCCTTGGAATTTGATCAAAAAAGGTTCGGTCGATACCGAGATCATCGAATCCAAGGTCTTAAACCCCGCTTTGATCAGCGCCTTTTCCACCCAAAAAACCAATTCCTGAGGTCCTTCAATTTCAAACTTCAAATCTTTACCCTCAAATTCCATCCTTCCCCGACTCAAGCTAAATCGATACTTATCACTGGGAAGCAATTGATTGATCTGACCGGAAAGAATCAGATCCTCGGGTTTGCCGGAGATCAGCGGAGTGCCACAGTTGAGCAGCCAAAATCGGTCGGCTGTCTCGATCGCAATGTCCAAATCATGGGTTACCACCAAAATCGCTTTTTGCTGGGAATGAGCGATTTCTCGCAATAAACTCATGATCTCAAAGCGATTGACCAAATCCAAATGGGCTGTGGGTTCGTCGAGAATCATCACCTGTCCATCTTGTGCCAATGCCCGCGCGATCATCGCTTTTTGGCGTTGACCATCGCTGATTTCACTGAGTCGCTCCTCCCGGAGGTAGGTGATTTTGGTGTCGGTAAGGGCTTTTTCGACGATTTCACGATCGGCTGGATTCAGCTTTCCTGACCAACCCGTATGTGGCGTTCGGCCCAAAGCCACGAGTTGTCCCACGGTCATATTTCCCGGGAAAACCGGATCGGTCAGCACCACAGCGATCTGCTTGGCGAGTTCTTCGACAGAATAGTCTGTAATGGATCGCTGATCGAGTTGGATGCGTCCTTTCCAGGGGTGGATTTGCCCCAAAATAGCTTTGATCAGCGTGGATTTTCCAACTCCATTGGGTCCAAGCAGACAGGTGAGTTCGCCTGAAAAAAGGGTAAAATCCAAGTCGGAAAGGATCTCTTTTTTAGCTTTTTGGTGGATGTAACCAAGGGAAAGATTTTGTCCTGAGAGGGCGATAGATTGTGGGAGTTTCTTCATCGGATCAAAAGTCTTTACTGAAGTTTTTTCTCAAAATCAGGGTAATCACAATGGGCGCTCCGACCAGCGAAGTAACCGCATTGATAGGCAAAGTACTCGCCAAACCTGGCAATTGCCCCACCGCATCACAAAGCAATAGTAAAATCGCTCCGATCAGTGCTGATCCCGGAAACAGCACCCGGTGATCCGAACTCTTCCAAACCATCCTCGCCAAATGCGGCACTGCAATGCCCAAAAATGCAATCGGCCCGCAAAATGCCGTGATTCCCCCTGCCAAAATCCCCGTGCTTACGATCATCACCCAGCGCATTTGTCCGGTTCGGATACCCATGCTTCGGGCATAATTTTCTCCCAGCAGCAAGGCATTGTAGGACTTGATGGAAAGAAAAACGGGCAGGCTCCCTAAAGCAATCAGGAGACCCAAAATCGAAACCTGAGTCCAGCCCAAAGCACCCAAACTTCCCATGGACCAAACGGTGTAGAGTTTCAGCGCTTCAGCCCCTGAGAAAAAAGACAAGACCGAAACCACTGCCGACACCGCACTTCCAAACATCAGTCCGACGATCAGCAAAGTCATGCTGTCCTTGACCCGCCAAGCCACCAAACTCACACCCGAAAGGACCAATCCCGCTCCCAAAATCCCGGCTGTGGCAATGGCCCAAGAGTTGATTCCACTTAAGGCAAAACCTAAAGCCGATCCGGCCAACATCAAAATGGCAACACCCAAACCTGCACCCGAACTGATCCCCAAAACGAAAGGACCGGCCAATGGATTTCGAAAAAAGGTTTGCATCTGCAGGCCGCTCAAGCTCAGCCCGATTCCGGCAAAAATGGCTACCAAAGCCTTGGGGAGGCGGTAGTTGAGGATGATTTGCTCCCAGGAAGTTTTGGTCCAGTCGCCCGAAACCAATCCGCCAACAATCTCTCCAAAGGGAATCCACACCGAACCCAAGCTCAGATTGAGCAGCAAGCTAAATCCGAGGAGTAGGATGGAAATCGGGAAGAGATAGTAGCGATGGGACATTTGTTTGGTATTGAGATGTTCGTGAAGACTTTGCTGATGGACAGACACGAACCTCTGCGAATATAATAGAGTCAATCCTTTTGAAATCTAGAACCTCAAAAGGATTAAGATGTCGTTCTAAAAATCGTAAATTATGATGTGAAACAAAGACTTTATTTAGATACATCAGTTTTTGGAGGCTATTTCGATGTTGAGTTTTCCTCGCATACCATTCCTTTGTTTGAAAGAATAAAAAACTATGAGTTCGTAGGATTATACTCTGAAATCACAATAGAAGAACTTGAAAATGCTCCTGAAAAAGTGAGAAATCTGCAATCCATATTTAATTCGATCAATTCAGAGTTTTTAGTCCTGAATGAGGAAATGATCGACCTGGCTAGAACCTATATTTCAGAGAATGTCGTTGGAAATACAAGTTTTGCGGATTGTCTCCATATTGCAATTGCTACAGTGAACCATGCTGATTTTCTGGTTAGTTGGAACTTTAAGCATATTGTTAATATTCAAAGAATTAGAGGTTATAATTCGGTAAATGTTAAATTGGGATACCAACAGTTAGAAATACGATCACCAAGAGAGTTTGTGAAATATGAAGACAACTGATAAATCATTCGATGCAGTAAAATTTATGCGTCAAGAGCGCGAAAGAATTTCTAAGGAATTGATTGATCTTTCCAATCAGGAGATTTTAGAGCACTACAGAAAAAAAAGACCCAAAAAACCTCAGACAACCTAATCTCCAATTCCCTCACTCCAACTTCAGATAGAAATATAACTCATACTCGGGCAAAAGTTCCGGGTGGAGGATTTTGATCAGGTCTTTGAGAATCAGATCTGGACGGACATAGCCGAGTTCGAAGTATTCCAGGCCTCCCGTCGCTCCTTTTTTGGCGGTGTAAGTATAGACCTGACCACTCTTCCAAGCCTGAAAGTTTTGATAGCGGGGTTCGCTGCTTCCCATGGTTTTCACATCAGGAAAGTCGGCCGAACCAATCCAAACTTCTGCTTCTGCAGCCCGATCCAGGACGAATTCGTAGTTTAATTGGAGACTGCCTGAGCCACTTTGATCCGCAAAAACATAGTCCCCGCCAGCTTTTTCAAGGATTTGTGCTCCCCAACTCCCGGCACCCGGGGCGTACCAAATGTCCTGATACATGACTCCGCTAAGTACTTTGGGACGATTGTTGGCAGGAATTTGAGCGGCTAACTTCTCCGCTTCCTGATAGGCCGCTTTGATTTTTTCAAATTCAATGACTGCCTCCTCATATTTGCCGAGTAAAATTCCCGTAAACTTGATCCATTCGGCTCTTCCGAGTGGATTTTGCTCCACGTATTCTCCATTGATCAAGGCAGGTACATTCGCTTGCGCAAAAAGATCCAGGTAGCGCAGATCTTCTCCCAAAGTCGAAATCATAATCCAGTCCGGCTGTAAGTCAATAACCATTTCCGGATTGGCCGAAGGTCCGCTGCCCAAATCGGTGACTTTTCCAGCATCTATTCGAGCACGAGTGGGATTAGATGAGATCAAATCGGTCTGTGGAAAGCCAATCAATTTATCCGTATTCCCCAACATATCAAGGTGAGGAACCTGCGTGGTGGAGGTCAAAATTACCTTGGAAATCGGGAGCTGGACCACGGCATCAAAACCGCTTTTTTCGACTGGAACACCTTCCTCCAAAACCAAATATCGGTAGGTTTTTTCCGCTCCTGTATAGCCTTGGGTCACGTGGATTTCCCAGAAATTTTCACCTCGAAAAAGTTCAAAGCCCTGGGCAAACTCCAAAGGAACCGGAGTTTTTTCCAAAGCGGTTTCAGATTTTTTTTCGCAGGAAAAAATGAGAACCATCATTCCTAAAAAAAGTAGGTAATGTGCTGAAAAATAAGGAGAAGTGATGGGGTAAATGGTTTTCTTCATCTCAAGGTATTGGCAAAATTTCCTGCCAAGGTAACCGTGATTTTCCCTGCTTTCCAAAATTTTTAACATTCTGAGGCTTTTCTCCCGAATAAAAATCGCTTTACTTTGAATCGATTTTGGTTCTCAAACTAACCTTCAAATTTGGGTTGGAGCTTGGGATTAAAAGGGAATCCGGTGCAAAACCGGAGCTGTCCCCGCAACTGTAAGTCTGCCCCATCGCAACATGGGGAAGTACTTTTGCACCACTTAGCCATTTTCCGCTTGACGGGAGAGAAGGCCGGCAAAAGTCAGACGAGCCAGGAGACCTGCCTTGATCAGCTGATTCTGTGCTTTCGGAGGAAAAGCGAAGAAGACTTGTCGATTTCTCAGCCGACTTGGTCGGTGGTGAAACCATTCATTTCTTTCTTAATTTCTCTCAAGGCCGAATCGATTGGACTAAACCTATTCGATCGGATATGACCTTGGTGTTTTGGGTGTTTTCCCTGTTGGGCTTTTCGGCCTCACAGGACACAGTGGCTTTGGCTGAGGTGGCGGTGTATGCGCCTGCCTTGGATCGTTTTGCTCAGGGGCAAAAAGTGATTTCCTTTGAAAAAAGGGACTTGGAAGCCTATTCCGCGCGATCCCTCGGCGATTTGCTTCAGGAAAAGTCACCCGTTTTTGTGCGGCAATACGGCGCAGGAATGCTGGCTTCACCTTCTTTTCGAGGAACCTCGGCAGGACACACAGCCGTTTTTTGGAATGGCCTGCCGATCAATAGTATTTCTTTGGGTCAAAGTGACCTTAGCCTTTTGCCTATCCAGGCCATCGATCAGGCAGAAGTTCATTTTGGGAGTTCGGGAGCTCTTTTTGGCAATGAGGCCATCGGAGGAAGTGTACATTTAGGCACCAAGGCTCGATTTGGTCAAGGCTTCAAAGGGCGATTGAGCCAAACTTTTGGAAGTTTTGGACTGAATAATTCTTCGATTTCTACTGAGTTTTCGGGAAAAAGGCTCAGTTCCCAAACCAAGCTTTACCGACAATTTGCGCAAAATGATTTTCCTTTTCGGGACCTTTCCAGACCCGGAACTCCGGAAGTCCGAGCCGAAAATGCCCAAACCGAGCAAGTCGGATGGGTGCAGGATGCAGCTTGGAATCTTTCCGAGAAAAGTCAGCTTAAAGCCTCCCTTTGGTGGAATCGGGCCGATCGGCAGATTCAGCCAGTAATGGGTTCGGCCACTCAGGACAGGCAGCAAGATCAAAGTTGGCGGGCACTTCTGGACTATTTCCGCTTTGGGAAAAGTTCGATTTGGAATGTCAAGGCGGGTTGGATAACTGACCAGCTTATCTTCAATGGCAACGAAAATCGCACCCGTCAGTTTCTTTTGGCTACCGATTGGGATGTGGAGAAAACGCCAAATTGGACTCTCAAGATTGGGGCGTGTGGTACTTTTGCCAGAGGAGAACTCAGTACTTACTCGGCCACGGATCAAAGAATCGAATTGTACCAAAGTGCTAAATGGACTGCAAGTGAGCGTCTTTCACTTTCTGCAAATTTCCGTCAATTGGCTTATCAAGATCAGTTAGAGCCTTTTCTTCCGGGATTGGGTATGGATTTTTTGATTTGGGAAAAAGTAAACCATCAACTTTTGCTCAAAGCCTCAGCGGGAAGAGGCTTCAAAGTGCCTACACTCAACGACCGTTTTTGGAGCCCAGGAGGAAATCCCGATTTGCTTCCCGAGAAAAGTGTAAATGGAGAAATCGGTCTTCATTGGCTCAAAAAAGGAGATTTTGCGTGGGAGCAAAGCCTGACTTACTACCGCATGCAGGTGGACAACTGGATCATTTGGCTGCCTCAGGGGAACATTTGGAGTCCGCAGAATATTCGGGAAGTACAAAATCAGGGCTTGGAGTATCAAGGGAAAATAGCCTGGAAAACCGGTCTTTGGAACTGGGAAGCCCGAGCAGCCTATACCTTTTCCCAAGCCTTGGACTTGACCTCTGATACTCAAATTCCCCGGCAACTTCCCTATACGCCCGAGCATCAGGCGAATGGGAGTTTAGAGACGGAGCGAAACGGATTTTCAATGAATCTTTCCACTTTTTATATCGGGCCACGCGCCATAGGTACCGGCAATGCCCGAGTTTTAGCGGGCTATCAACTCTGGAATGCGGGTCTTTCTTTTTCCCAACTCCGATGGAAAAAACTCCATCTCCCGATCAGTTTTCAGGTGCTGAACCTGCTCAATCGGGACTACCAAGTGCTTTACCTCCGGGTTATGCCCGGTCGATCTTATCAACTTAATCTAACTCTTTTACTATGAAGTATTTGTTTAAAAACCAACTGTGGGCACTTGCCCTGATCCTTTTGCTTTTCTCCTGTGAAAACGGAGGCGATGAGCGTCCTCTTGGGAAGTATGATTCGGGGATTTTACTAATGAATGAAGGCGCTTTTGGAGCCAATGACGGGGAGGTTTTTCATTTTGATCCTGCTTCCGGAACCTTGGCGCCAAATGTTTTTGAATCGGAAAATAGCCGGCCTTTTGCAGGCTTGCTGGAGGACATGGTGCTCGAGGAAGACCGTCTCTATTTGGTGGCCAATACGGGAAAGGTCGAGATTGTGAATCCGGGTGATTTCAAGTCCATCGGTGCCGTGATTGGCGATTTGGATCAGCCCAGATCCTTGGCAACAGCTCGAGGAAAACTTTTCATCTCTGATTATGGACCTTATGACGCCAGTTTCAATACTCCTGATTCCTACGTAGCAGTGGTTTCCGGATTGGATGGTGGTACCGTGAAAAAGAAAATCGAGGTTTCGAACAAGCCCGAGGATCTGTTTGCTTTTGGGAAATATGTATTTGTGACAGGTTCTGAAGAAAGCATAATCGAGATCATCGATGCAGATACGGAAACGGTAATCAAGACGCTTGAAGTGACTGGAACCCCGGTTCAGTTTTTTGAGCAGCGGGGAGATTTATGGGTGTATGCATATGATGCCGAAAATGTCTATTTCCAGTCTTTTCATCGGGACAATCTGACCAAAAAGAACTTTCTTCAGGTGCCGATTGCGAATGCGACCAGTCGAATGGCCTTGGGAGAGGATGATCGGATTTACATTTTGACCAGTACAGGTTGGCCGGATTACAATGATGGAATTGCCGTGACTTCGATTTTTGATTCGACTTTGATTCCAAGCTGGAAAACGGGTTCTGGTTTTTATGGTATCGGATACGATCAAGAGCGGGAGGAAATCTACGTGGCCAATTCCAAAGGATTTCAGGGCAACGGAGAGGTGACCGTTTTTTCCAAAGACGGTTCCTTGGTCAAAACTATGGAAGTGGGACGAGGACCATCGGGGATTTTGGTGAGGTAAAAAAGCTTGAGAGTCGGGGAGTTTGGAAGAATGGAGGTTTGGGAGTAGGCAGTCTCAGTGGTCAGTCACAGTTTTAGGCCGATTTTGCGCGTTGATCCGCGAATTTTTCTGCAACTACCTATGCTCACACCAAGAGGTTGTTAATCTATTAAAGTCAAGTTGTAGCATATGATTTTAGCCAAATTAACAAGAGCTGCCTCGATCGAGACAGCTCTTTTATTATTCATCCAGCTTTTTGGACATATTCTCTTCAAACTTTTCTAGAAGTGGAAGGTAGTCTTTTAGAATATTGTCGAGGAATTCATGGTGAGTTTCCAAATCGTAGATCGGATTGTATTTGATCCGGTCGATGACGATATTCAGCCAGGCTTTGCCATCGTCGATCAGTTCGGCATGAAAGGCCTCTGCTGTCAAATCCCTACTTCCCGAAAATGGTCCTTTGCCCATCTTTTCGAAATACTTTGCCATGAGCTTCAGGGCTAACTCGTGTGTGATTTCAAAATTGATGATCAATTCCCGATTGGCTTCTGTGGTATTCAGCTTTTTAGCCCGCTGTGCATAGAGTTCCAAATCTTCCAGGGCTTTGGAATAGAGTTCCAGGCATTGCTCACAGGATTGAGGGAGGGTTTTCATCAGGTTGTAAAGTGTTAACTAGATAAATTTTTTAACTTCTATTTTCAGAGAAGGTAGATGGCTTTTAATAATCTTCCAAATTATTGACTGATCTATCCCGTCATACGCATGAATTATTCGGTTTCTAAGTCCGATTATTTTTTCGCTTTCACTGAGTATCAGTTTCGATTCAGAATTTCTAAGTTTTGAAAGGACTTCTCCAATTATTCCTAGTTGCCTTTCTACTGCCGATTGGGTTTTGAAATCCGTCAAATAATCCTCAAATGAGCTTTTTTCTATTAAATTTTCAATGTTCACAATGGCATTGATTAGGTCAAGCATCCATTTTTTCTCCTTCTCGGTCATAGCAAAGGACTTTGGACTTATGAATTTCTTCTATTAGGATTGGGTTTTTTAGTGACTCAAGAGTGACCAAATCCACTCTTCGACCTAAGGCGAATTCAATTTCATCCCAAATGGAGAGTAATTTTTCTCCTCGTTTTAGGGGGTCTTTTTCCTCCAAGTCAACTAAGATATCCAAATCACTTTTGTAAGGATCAAAGTTTTTGGTGACCACAGATCCAAAAAGGAATGCCTTCGAAACCCCGTTTTCGGATAATATTTTCCTGAGTTTTGCCAGCTCATCGAGGTTTAAAGCGATCGATTCCATAATTGAAGATACTCTTTATTGGTTTAAAGTCCTCATTACCTTACATTATAACTCTGCATAAATGGCTGCCCGTTGGGTGCGACGCCTTCCAGCTTAAGTCGGCCGCTGAATTTTTCCAAATATTCGCCGAGGGCTTTGGGATCTTTGGCGGGCATTTCATTGACATGAGTGATCACAAAACCGTCTCTGAATCCCAAATCCCGGAGGTATCCTCTTGTCAATGAGGTGATTTTGACTCCATATGGGATTTTGAGTCGGTCTTTTTCAATGGTGTTGACTGCTTCAAGTCTAGCTCCAATAAGTGCAGAAGAGTAGTATTCCCGCTTGATGATCCCCGTTCCTCCTTCAAGGTTTTGAAGTGTAAGCGTCGCGGTTTTTATTGCCCCATTTCGGGTGTAGGCTACATTTATTTTGTCCCCGGGGTAATAATAGGAAAGCGCTTCCTCAAAGCTTCCTTTGCCGGTGATCTTCCAGTCGCCGATTTGGGTGATGACATCATTCTTTTGAAGTCCGGAATTTTCGGCAGCACCACTTCTGAGAATATGGGAAATAATAACTCCATCCAGATTTTTCAGCTTCATTTCTTCCGCCAGTTCAGGAGTTATTTCTACCACATCCATTCCCGGGATGGCTTTTTGTACCTCTCCAAATTTGATCAAGTCATGGGCGACTTTCATCGCTACATCCACAGGCACTGCAAATCCATATCCGGTGTAAGAGCCTGTTCGGGATAAAATAGCGGTGTTGATTCCGACCAGTTCCCCGTTTACGTTAACCAGAGCTCCTCCTGAGTTGCCGGGGTTGATCGGAGCATCAGTTTGGATAAAGCTCTCCAAGGGGAAATCACCCCCCAGAATGTTGATCTGACGCTCCTTTGCCGAAACGATACCGGCTGTCACGGTGGAGGTCAGGTTGAAAGGGTTTCCGACAGCCAAAACCCATTCTCCAATTTGGAGATTGCGACTGGATCCACGCTTGATTTCGGGTAGGTTTTCAGCTTCGATTTTCAGTACTGCGATGTCCGTATTTTTGTCTGTTCCGACCAGTTTGGCTTTGTAAGTTCGCTTTTGATGCACGACCTCGATAGTTTCTGCCCGATCGATTACATGGTTATTGGTGATGATATAGCCGTCTTTGGAAATTATGACTCCCGAACCGGTACTGACCTGCTGTGTAGGACCTGTGCCGAAAAAGTAATCAAACATGCTGTAGCGCCGGTAATCTGTTCCGCTGAAGTTTTTGATGAAAACGACCGATTCGGTGCTGTTTTGCGATGCTTCGATAAAGGAAAGCGGGGGATCTGTCCGTAATGGAGACGTCCTCGGCTGACTGGTTATTTGAGAAGGTATCTGAGTGGATTCAGGGAAAACAGGCGATGAATTGTTGAATTCTGGTGTCTGGACGGACATCCAGAGCGCAGCACCGGCGATACCTGAGACAAAGGGGATGGCGAATGATTTCAGAGTAGCGTTCATGGTTTTAATTTACTGAATGCAGGAAAATTGGTTGGTAAAGGGTCAATCCATTCACATTTTTTAATACCATTGATCTTCTATTTTAAATCAAAAATTGTCCCAATTGCCAAATTGTGACGAAGTGTACGAGGAAAACTCCCCGCATTTGGTAATTTTGTCAGTCTGGGATCGAACCTTCCGCCTGCCGGAAGGTTTTTCTTTGATCCAAAAGTAACTCTGAATGACCCAACCCAAGCGAATTGCCATTCTTGGCAGTACAGGAAGTATCGGAACCCAAACCTTGGATGTGATCCGGCAGCACCCCGAAGATTTTGAAGTGGAGGTGCTCACTGCCCAAAACAATTGTGATCTTCTGATTGCTCAGGCTTTGGAATTTAAGCCCAATGCCGTGGTGATCGGAAATGAGAGCAATTACCAAAAAGTGAAAGAGGTTTTGCTTCCTCATGACATCAAGGTTTTTGCAGGACAAAAAGCCATCGCTCAAGTGGTGGAAATGGAAACCATCGACGTAGTATTGACCGCTTTGGTGGGATATTCCGGACTGATTCCGACCGTACATGCGATCAAAGCAGGTAAGCAGATTGCCTTGGCCAATAAGGAAACTTTGGTCGTAGCCGGAGAAATTATCACGGCTTTGGCCAAGGAAAACGGAGTCAATATTTATCCGGTGGACTCGGAACATTCTGCGATTTTTCAATGCTTGGTGGGCGAGTTTCATAATCCGATCGAAAAAATCATCCTTACCGCCTCAGGAGGTCCTTTCCGTGGAAAAGACAGAGCCTTTTTGGAAACGGTCACCCGAGAGCAAGCACTCAAACATCCTAATTGGGATATGGGGGCCAAAATCACGATCGATTCAGCTTCCCTGATGAACAAAGGATTGGAAGTAATCGAAGCGAAATGGCTTTTCGGCCTGAAAACGGAGCAAATCGAAGTGGTGGTTCATCCGCAGAGTATCATTCACTCCTTGGTGCAGTTTGAAGATGGATCCATCAAAGCACAACTCGGGCTTCCGGATATGCGTATCCCCATCCAATTTGCGCTCAGTTATCCTGATCGATTGAAGAGTGATTTTGAGCGGTTCAATTTTGCGAAGTATCCTAATTTGACCTTCGAGCAGCCGGATATGAAAACTTTCCGGAACCTTCAGCTGGCATTTGACGCTTTAGCAAGAGGTGGAAATGCTCCCTGTGTCCTCAATGCGGCCAATGAAGTTGCGGTTGCAGCCTTCCTAAACCGAGAAGTAGGATTTCTCGAAATGTCGGATTTGATTGAGGAGACTTTGGCCAAGGCCACCTTTGTAGCTCATCCAAGTCTGGAGGATTATGTGGCGAGCGATACCGAGGCAAGAACTATTACTGAAAATTTAATTAAGTCAAAAGTATAAATGGAAACTTTAATTATGGTGGGTCAGCTGCTCCTGGGATTGTCGATCCTGGTGGGCCTTCACGAGCTGGGTCACTTGCTTACTGCCAAGCTATTTGGCATGAGAGTGGAAAAATTCTCTATCGGATTTCCTCCGAAAATTGCAGGATTCCAATGGGGTGAGACGGAATATTCCATCGGAGCGATTCCGTTGGGAGGTTTTGTCAAAATATCCGGCATGGTGGATGAGTCCATGGATACTGCCCAGATGGCTTCTGAGCCCCAGCCTTGGGAGTTTCGATCCAAGCCGGCCTGGCAGCGATTGATCGTAATGCTCGGCGGGATTATCGTCAATGTGATTACTGGTATCGTGATTTTTGTGGTGCTGGTATGGAACAATGGCGAGACCTATTTTTCAAGAGATCAAGTCATTCAAAACGGGATTGTAGCCTATGAATACGGAGAAGCGATTGGCTTGAAAACAGGAGATAAAATCCTGGATATCAATGGGGAGCCTTACAATAGCATCGGCGATCTGACAAGTGGTTCGGCTCTGTTGAGTGAAAATGGATACTACACGGTAGACCGTAACGGCGAAATTTTACAAATAGATATTCCCCGAGGATTTATCAATACCTTCAATTCCGAGGAAGCGTTTAGCAAGTTTGTGGCACTTCGATTTCCTTTCGAAGTAGGTGCGGTGGACAAAGGCAGTGGAGCCGAGCAGGCAGGAATTGAGGTGGGTGATCAAATTTTGGCGGTCAATCAAACGCCTATTACCTACTTCGATCAGATGCAGAGCGCATTGCAGAATTTAAAAAACCAATCAGCTCAGATTGTGCGTCAACGGGAATCTGTCATTGATACCTTAACTATTCCTGTTACTGAGGAGGCTAGGATTGGCATTGCAATTAATCCGTTGATCGAACCTGTCAGAAGGGATTATGGATTTGGCGAAGCAGTCTCCAAAGGAACCGCTAGAGCTTTTGGTGTAGTGATTGTCAATGCCAAGGCCTTGGGTAAAATGTTTACCGGCGAGGTTTCTGCCAAGAATGTCAGCGGCCCGATCGGTATGGCAAAAATCTACGGAGCCTCTTGGGATTGGGTCAAATTCTGGAGTATCACCGGGTTGATTTCCATGATTTTGGCTTTCATGAATTTACTTCCGATTCCGGCATTGGATGGAGGACATGTGATGTTTTTGCTCTATGAAATGGTATCAGGACGAGCGCCTTCAGATAAGTTTTTGGAAAATGCCCAAAAGGTCGGGATGGTCATTCTCCTTGCCTTGATGGTCTTTGCGATTGGAAATGATATTCTGAAGCTGTTTAGCTAATTGAAATCACTACTGTCCGACTAAAATAGAATAGTTGGACATTTCTTTTTCTATCTGTCTAATTTCGCGGTTTTCCGGTCTGTTTTGTAAAGTG